>Ga0209758_1000364_pt1 | contig 80651 bp, 73 predicted proteins | sample AraplaMF_Col_mMF_FD_184258 | JGI IMG/M metagenome (GOLD analysis project Ga0209758, IMG submission 184258) | Arabidopsis root microbial communities from the University of North Carolina, USA - plate scrape MF_Col_mMF (SPAdes) (version 2) | ecosystem: Host-associated > Plants > Roots > Endosphere... | reverse complement strand
TCAGGGTCGACTTGCCGTCGTCGACGGAACCGCAGGTCAAAAACCGCAGCAGATCCTTGGCCGGCTCTGCATTCAGGTCAGTCTTTACAGCTACGTTCATTCGAAGTGATCCCAAGGCTGAAGTGATCGCGAGACTTAAGAAATTTCCACTGCCGTTATGACGGCATGATCACGAGAAATACCGATCGGGTGCTGCATGACAGAGGGCAGCAGCCGATTTTTAGCACAGATGTCCCATTCCATTGAGGCAGGCAAGCAACTTTTCTGCCAGCAGGCGTGCGACTTCTTGAGGGCGAGGTAAAGCCGCAAGGTTAACCGCGGCTTTTGCGTGCAGAGCCAGTTCCGCCCCAAAAGCCGGTCGCGGCCGCAACCTGCTGCTGGGCCGGCTACTGAGCCAGTTACGGAGCCAGGCCCTGCTTGTCCGAGATCATCGTCACCAGATCGCCAAGATTCCTCAAGCGGTCGACGTCGCGGCTGGTGATCTGGACGCCGAAGCGCTCCTCCACCGTCACGATGATCTCGACCATCTTGAAGGAGTCCCAGCCGGGCACGTCCTTGGCGGTCGTCTCGGGGCTGAGCGCGAGGTCATCGCTCATAAATACGTCACAAACAATTTGTCGCAGTTCCTCGTAAATCTTGGGTGAGGCCATTGGTCCCCCTGATTCAGCCCGCAGCCGCATCGGCATCCGGAAGAAGATTCTGCGCCTTCTCCGTCTCGTCCTGCGACTTGCCGAGCCGATAGGCACCCCAGCAGATCTGCAGCCAACTGCTGAAATTCGGCACGCGTGTGGTGATGGCTTTGGCCGTTGCGGATTCGGCGATGTATCCGATCATCAGACCGGGCCGGGCGATCTCGACCGTACCGGCGGCGTGGTCAGCATCGGCCGGCCGGACAAACAGCAGCGTGTTGTCGCCGTACTTCCGCATGGCGCCGAATATCTTCTCGATCAGGCTCATCTCCGGCACGGGCGTGGGCTTGTAGGCGAAGATTTTTCGCGAGGACTCGAGGTCCTCCAGAAATTTCCTGCGCAGGAACTCCATCCGCCGGCAGGTCATCTGCACCACCTTGTCGAGGCGTTCGTAGCCGCTGTTGACGTGGGTGTGGGTGATGATCTCGAACCGCTTGTCCCTGGCGAAATATTCCTGATGGCCTTCGGGCGGCACGAGCTCGGTCTGCTCGGGCGAGCCGACACCGTCAAAGCGCGTTTCAAGGGCTTCGAGGAGACGGTCCGCCGGCATGTCGCTCCAGCGCATCAACCCCACGGGCTCGGCGCCGAAGCGGCGCTGCACGAAACCGAATTCGCAGCCCCAGCCGCCCTCGCTGCCGCCCATGCTCTCGAAGTTCATCATCAGGTCCGATAGCGCATCGCTGTGCCGGACCGCAGGCGCTGCGGTCGACGAGGGTGCGCTGCCCTCCGGCCGTGCTTGATCGGCCAGCATCGCCTCGGCGGTGGCGATGCCAAACCGGATCCTGGGCGTGCCGGGCGCCCATTTGTCGGCGTGCTTCCAGCGCTCCAGCGCCGCGGTCCATTGCTCCTGCCACATCGCCAGCGTTGCATGGGCGATGTGGTAGTTGGCATAAAACGGAAAGCGCTTGAGCGCCTGCTCGCAGACCGCCTCCGCCTCTGCGAAGCGGTCTGCCTGGCTCAGGATCAGGGCGAGCTCGGTGTAAATCTCATGCGCGCCAGAATTGGCACTCAGGAAGTTCTGCAGCAGCACGATTGCGCCTGCGGTGTTGCTGCGCTCGGCCTCCGTCCGGGCGTGCTCGAGCGCAAGCCGTACCGCCTGAGGAAATGCAGCGGTGGACTTTTCGGCATAGGCGAGCGCCTCGTCGAGACGGTTCTCCCGGCGCAAGAGGTCGATGTATTGGGCGTGCGCCCCGATGTCGTCCGGAAATTTCTCGTGAAGGACCTTGAGCCGCGCGAAGGCCTCATCCGGCTTGTTGTATTGCGCGGGCAGCACCGCATGGCGCAGCCGCGCAGTTGAATTGTCCGGGAACATCTTGCAGGCGTGCTCCCAGCGCTCGTCGGCGATGTCCCAGCGCCTCAGGTTCTCGGCAGAGTCGGCAAAGTCCAGATGCACGCGCTCCTCGCCGGCGAACATCGATATCGCCTCGACCAGCGTCGCCTCGGCTGCTTCCAATCGGCCGCTGTGCGAGAACAGGGCTGCGCCGCCAGTCCAGCCGCGGAAATCGTCCGGAAACTCGCGCTGGACCTCGCGCCAGATTTTTTCCGCCTCGGCGTACGCCGCCATCGCGGCCAGGTTCTCAGCCTTGGCATGGAGCGGCCAAGGCTGTCCGGAAAATTGCTCGAGGGCGGCATCCGCGAGCTTGCCGGCGTCGCGATAGCGGCCGATCGCCTGCAGCGCCTTGATGCCGATGCGGTACGAGATGGGGGTCTTGGGAAACCTCCGGATGGCCAATTGGGCGCGCTTCGCCGCCTCGTAATAGTCGCGGCGGCCTTGAGCCAATTTCAGGTGGTGCACGGCGAAATCCCGATTCTTGGGATCGGCCAGCATTGCCCTGACGACCAGCGCATCGGCCTCGGCAAAACGGCCATTGGCATTGAGCTCGCTGGATCGCTTCAACACGACCTCGACCGACGGACCGGTTTTGGCCGCGACGGCCGGTTTCAAACGAGACTCGGTCATGGGCGACGGCCTTGGCTTGTGGCGCGCGTTGGTGCGGATGTCTCTTCCGCCTTCAGCCAGGCGACAACCGCGTTGCGGTCGAGCTTGTCGTTGTCGTTTCGCGGAAGCCGCGGCACGACCCGGATGAGAGTCGGAATCGCATAGGGCTCGATCTTCAACGCCAGCGCCGCCTGCAGCGCCGCTTCGTCGAAAGCCTTGCCGTCGATCTGCTCGATCACGGCGGCGACCGAGTCGTTCCACTTGACGACGCACACCGCGGGCCAGCCGCAATCGCGGATCGCGGCTGCGACCTCGTCGAGCTCCAGGCGGTAGCCGTGAACCTTCACCTGGAAATCGAGCCGGTCCTTGAAGTAGACGCGGCCGTCGACTCGCTCGGCCCAATCGCCGGTGAAATAGCCGCGCAGCGGCGCACCATCATGCTCGAACGGCCGGAACGCCTGCTCGGTCCGCGCCGTGTCGTGCCAATAGCCGGTGGCGAGCTGCGGTCCGCTGATGACGAGCTCGCCTTCATCCGCATGGCTGCCGCCGACCAGATGCAGCCCCATGCCCTTAATGGCCGCGCCGATCGACACCGTGGCGCGGCAGGCATCGCGATAATTCTGCGCGTTCAGCTTCATCGCCGTCATCGACACTGTGGCCTCGGTCGGGCCGTACAGGTTGATGACGTCAGCATCGGGGCGGGCATCGAACAGCGCATCGAGATGCGTTTTCAGCAGCGGCTCGCCGCAGAACGCGAACAGCCGCACCGTGCGCAGATGACGCGGCGTGATCTGCCGCGCCTGCGCCATCAGGCTGACGACGCTCGGCACCGAGACCCAGACAGTGATACCGGCGCTCTCGATGAAGCGCGCCGGCATCAGCCGTTCGCCCGCGCTCACCAGCGGATGAAGCGTCGCGCCGGAGCCGAGCGCGCCGTAGATTTCCAGCACGCTGACGTCGAAACCGATGTTGGGATGCTGCGAAACCCTGTCGCCGGGATGCATCGGAATGGCGCCGGCCGCCCAATCCACATAGTGATCGAGCGCAATGCGAGGGATCATCACGCCCTTCGGCGCGCCGGTCGATCCCGACGTGAACATCACATAGGCGAGCTCATGGCGGTTGCCGCGGCCGACGAATGCTTTGCTTTGTTTCGCGGTCGCCGGATCGAGCAGCCTTGGGCGCGGGCATTCCTGCGCAAGCTCCGACGCCAGCGCCAGGTCGGCCGCGATGATGACGCTCGGCTGCAGCTGCGCAGCGATGCGCCGCAGCTTCGCAACCGGTGAGGTGATATTGAGCGGCGTGTAGATGCCGCCGGCCAGTCCGGCTGCGAGCATCGCAGCGTAAGCGTCGGCGCCTTGCGGCAGCGCGATCAACACGCGCGGCTCGTCGGTGGTTTGGAACGCGGTCGCGAAGCGGCGCGTCGTGTCTTCGAGCTGCTCGAAGGTCGCCGAGCCGGACTCGTGAACGACGGCAAGACGATCCGGGTTTTTCCTGACAGCGTTCAGAAAGCGATCGACGGCGTCGGGCGCCGCGTTTGCGGTCGAACCGTGGACAATCAATGGCAAGGCGCTTGATTGGCGATCGGCGAGCATAATGCTAAGCGTGAAGAAATGAACGAAGCGCTCGCCCCACGGCTCTCATAACGTAACACGGAGGGGCAATGCAATGGCTGCTACTTCCGTTGCAACCGCACTGCAATCGCATCCTCTGGTCGCAGGCGTTCGCGTTGCTGCGCCGGCGTTAACCGACACGCAGCAGAAACCGACGGTCTACGTCGTGCTGAAGCCGCAAGCCTGGCAGGTTCCGGCCGATCTCGGCCGGCAGCACAACATGAACTGGCAACGCGTCTATGACGCGGCCTACGAGCACGCGGCGCCCGATCCGCTGCTGGATACCACCTGCTGGAAGGACAGCTACAGCGGCGCGCCGATCCCGGCCGAGCAGATGGCCGAGTGGGTTAACGACACCGTCGTCCGCATCCTCGAGCTCGCGCCGCGGCGGATTCTGGAGATCGGCTGCGGCACCGGCCTGCTGCTGTATCGGCTCGCGCCGCATTGCGACGAATATGTCGGCCTCGACATCTCGCAGACCGCAGTCGAGCGGCTGACCGCCGACCTCGCGGCGCGCAGCGGTGACTTCGCGCATGTCGCCGTGCACCAGCGCGGCGCCGATCAGCTGCAGGATTTCGCGGCGCGCAGATTCGATCTCGTCATCATCAACTCGGTGGTGATGTATTTCCCGTCCGAGGATTATCTGTCGAGCGTGCTCGACAACGCCATCGGCATGGTCGGGCAGGGCGGCCAAGAGGGCGGTCATGTCTTTGTCGGCGACGTCCGCGACCGCGCCTCAGCCGATCTGTTTTATCTGACGGTCGAGTTGGCGCGTCTTGGCGCAGATGCGGCGGCGGGCGAGCTTGCCGCGGCGGTCCGCAAGCGTGCCGCGATCGAGAAGGAATTGCTGGTCCCGGCCGCGTATTTCACCGCGCTCGCGGAGCGCGACAAGCGAATCTCCGGCGTTCGCGTCGAGCTGAAGGCCGGCGCCGCGCGCAACGAGATGACGCGCTTTCGCTACGACGCGACGCTCGCAGTCGGCGACGCCGCATCGGGCGGCCGATGGCCCGCGATCGACGGCAGCACGCTCGATCAGGACGGCGCCGAGCGGATTGTGAAAGATGCGGCCACTCTGCCGTGCCGCATGGCGCGGCTGCGCAATGCGCGGCTGGCGCGGGAGGCAAGCCTGCTCGCCGCACTGGTGGAAGACGAAGCCGCTCCGGTGCGCGCGCTGTTGAGCCGGCCCGACGCGCCTGCCATCGATCCCGCGGCGCTCGCCGCCACAGCGAAGCTGCACGGCCGCGCGATATCGATCCAGCCATCAGCGTCGGGACGCGTCGAGGAGTTCGACGCCATCGTATGGGCCGCGCAGGAGAAGCCGCCGGAGGAGGTCTGGAGCACCCGGCTGCCGGGCCGGGCCTCAGGTCCGCGCCATGCCCTGAACCTGCAACTGCGGTTGCGCATGGAGCGCCAGCTCACGCAGGCGCTGCTCAAGTCGCTTGAGCCGATCTTGGGATCAGTCTTGGGCTCAACCTTGGGCTCAACCTCGGACAAGGCCGAGCCGCGCCCGAACATCGTGCTGGTCGATGAGCTGCCGGCCGATTGACCGGCCGGCAGTGGTGCGCCGCTGACCGCAGCGCGCGATCAGAAATAACCTTCGCGCTTCTTCTTCTCCATCGACGCGGCTTCGTCCGTGTCGATCAGGCGGCCCTGGCGCTCGGAGACGCGGGCGGTCTTCATCTCGTCGACGATGTCCTCGATGGAGGCCGCATCCGACTCGATCGCGCCGCTCAGCGGATAGCAGCCGAGCGTGCGGAAGCGCACGAGCTTCATCTCCGGCTTCTCGCCGGGCTCGAGCGGCAAGCGGTCGTCGTCGACCATGATCCAGGTGCCCGAGCGCTTCACCACCGGGCGCTTCGCTGCCAGGTAGAGCGGCACGATCGGGATCTTCTCCAGCATGATGTAGTGCCAGATGTCGAGTTCGGTCCAGTTCGACAGCGGGAAGACGCGGATGGTCTCGCCCTGCTTGATGCGGGTGTTGAACAGGTTCCAGAGCTCCGGCCGCTGGTTGCGCGGATCCCAGGCATGGCCCTGCGAGCGGAACGAGAAGATGCGCTCCTTGGCGCGGCTCTTCTCCTCGTCGCGGCGCGCGCCGCCGAAGGCGGCGTCGAAGCCGTGGAGGTCGAGCGCCTGCTTCAGTCCCTCGGTCTTCATCACGTGGGTGTGCACCGAGGAGCCCGACGTGATCGGGTTGATGCCGCGCTTAACGCCGTCCTGGTTGATGTGGACGATCAGCTTCAGCCCGAGCCGCTTCGCGGTGTCGTCGCGAAACTTGATCATGTCGCGGAACTTCCACGTGGTGTCGACATGCATCAGCGGGAAGGGCAGCGGCGCCGGATGAAACGCCTTGATGGCGAGATGCAGCATCACGCCGGAGTCTTTGCCGATCGAATACAGCATCACCGGGTTTTTGAACTCGGCGACCACCTCGCGGATGATCTCGATCGATTCCGCTTCGAGCCGCTTGAGGTGCTTGGGCAGCTTGCTGGTCGCAACAGTCGAGGGAACGTTCATCATAGGGCCGGGTCTCGCAATGATCGGTTGATGCAGAAAACCTGTTTCGACTTTGTCATGACACCGGCGGCCGGCCCCAGGCAACGAACGAGCCGTTGCGGAACTTGTCGCCGGTCTTGCCGTAACGGAATGGCGTGCCGTCGAGGTTCAGCACGCAGCCGCCGGCTGCCGTCAGGATGGCCTGTCCGGCCGCGGTGTCCCATTCCATGGTCGGCGCCAGCCGCGGATACACATCCGCGCCGCCTTCCGCAACCTTGCAGAACTTCAGCGACGAGCCCGCCGAGCAGAATTCCTTGATCGGCCGCGCGTCGAGCCATGCCTTGGTGTCGGCATCGAGATGCGAGCGGCTGGCCACTGCGCGCATTCCGTCGGTCGGCACCGCACTGGTTGAAAGCTTTTGCATCGCCTCCAGGCCCGGCACCGCGGCGTCCGGACGCACCTGCGCGCCGAAGGCCTCGCTGCCGGCCACATACAGTTGTGACATCGCCGGAGCATAAATCGTGCCGACCACCGGCACGCCGCCTTCGATCAGCGCGATGTTCACGGTGAACTCGTCGCGGCCGGCGGCGAATTCGCGCGTCCCGTCCAGCGGATCGACCAGGATGAAGCGGTCGGGCAGGCTATGGGCCTCGGTCGCGTCGAAGGTCTCCTCGGTGATCACCGGAATGCCCGGCACCACGCCGGGCAGCCGTCCCCGGATGAAGTCGTCGGCGGCGAGATCGGCCTCGGTCACAGGCGATCCGTCGGCCTTCTTATGGGTGGCGCCGCCGGCCGCCCGGGCCGTCAGGATGACTTGCCCGGCGCTGACGGCGATCGCTCCGAACGCCAGGGCCAATTGGTTACGCGCAGTCAGTTTCATTGTCTCGCCTTCGAATAGAGCTTTCAGGAAATTTCCAGGGCCCAATCAATCAAATCTCTATGGCAGGGAGTTCACGGATTCAGCGTTTATAGCCGGTGCGGGATTCCGCCTCCAATCCTTTTGCGCCGTTTGGTTGAGACCTCATGGCATCCCCCCGATGACCTCCGAAAACCACGGAATTGTGTCGCCCATCACAGTGGTTGCCCGGCAATCGGGTTAATCGTTGACCATCGGAACTGCCCAGGCGCCGGGGACCGCCAGGGCCGTTTCATTTGGGCGGGATTTTGGAGTTGAGATGGCACGGGGGGATCAAGCTAATCGCCGGTCGATACCGGCGCGGGTTCGCGACTTTCTACGTGATCGGCCCGGGCGCGTTTACTGCGACACCTGCATCCAGGAGCGGCTGGGCCTGAAATGGCGTCAGCAGGCGCAGCTGATCACCGCGACACTGGCGGTGACCGCCGAATTCGACCGCGGCCGCTGGGTCTGCTCGACCTGCAATCAGACGAAATTCGGCATCCTTGCGCGCCGCGATCCGAACGACGCCGTTCCCGTGAAAGACGCCGACGACGACGATCCGGAGCCGGACCGGGCCGAAGATGAGAGCGTCCAGGACGATCGCGTCGTCATCAAACTGAATCGTTCAAGGTAGATTGCACTGTCGCGCCAGAAGGGGCTGGCGCGGTGCCGTTCACTTTGTTCGCAATCGGCGGCTATGATCCGGAACGTCGTTGTGGCGGTATGCTTGCACCGGTTGGGCCAATTCTCTCTCAGGAGCACCAGCGTGGCTGAATCTTTGTTTGTTGACGGCATCTCGGAAATCACCGTGACCAACGGCGTGGTCCGCATCGAATTTTTCACGCTGTCCATCGACCGCAGCGCGCCGCCGAAGCCCGGCGAGCCGCCGCGCATGCAGGTCGGCCACAGCACCACCGTGGCCATGCCGCTCCAGGGCTTCGTGGCGTCTTTGACGTCGATCGATCATCTCAAGCAGAAGCTCATCGACAGCGGCGCCATGAAGAAAGCGGCAGAGTAGCAAGCAGCAGAGCCCGCGAAATAAAACGCGCTGAGCCGCAACATTTGCGCGATGGGCTCAGCGGGCACTTTGCCGCAGTGTCGGCGTCTCCGTTGCTGCATGACGGAATTTTTTCGCGTATGCACACGCCTGTCATGCGCGCTTCGTATTGCTGCAGCAAATGACGCATAAATCACGCGGCAAGTGTTTGTCCCGTCGAACCTTTGACACACTTCGCCTGCAATCAACCGCATCTGTGTCCCGTGAGTCCGAACTGGTGGAACGGCATGTCATTTGACATCCGTATCGCCGATTAACGTTGTCTATTGACCAGAGAGTGCGGAACTTGTTGACGACGGAAGCTAATCACATAGCATTGGCGTGCTTTAGTCCGGGGGGTGGCCGTTCAGCTTGGCAAGGCTTTCGAGCCCAAGGCTTTCGAACTGCCGTGGACGCGTAACAATGCAAAGAACAGTCCCACGCAAGGTCAGCGAATTTCTCACGCAACGGCAGGGTCGCACCTACTGCGACATCTGCATTCAGGAGCGGCTCGGACTGAAGTGGCGCCAGCAGGTGCAGCTCATCACCGCGACGCTGGCGTGCACGGAGGTGTTCGCGCGTGAGCTTGGACCGTGCTGCATCTGCAGCGAGACCAAGCAGGTGATCTCCGCGGTCACAAACGGCCCCGCGCCGAAGCCTGCCGGAAATTCCCAGAAGGTCGTCGAGTTCTCCCGGCCGCTGTGCATCAACCCGCGCGCCGAGCGCAAGATCTGACCGCCGTCGGGCAGCCGCATTAGGTATAATCCGGATTTGAAGCCCGGGCGTGCCGTCCGGGCCTTATTGCTGCGTGATGATTCGATGCTTGGGGCCTGATTTGAGATGACAATTCTTGTGACCGGGGGAGCCGGCTACATCGGCAGTCATCTCGTCCATGAGCTGGTCGATGGCGGCGAGGCCGTCGTCGTGCTCGACAATCTCACGACCGGTTTCGCGCGCTTTCTGCCGAAGCCCGTGCCGCTGGTGGTCGGCGATTGCGGCGACGCGGCGCTCTTGTCGGACATCATCGGGAAGCACCGGGTCGAGGCGATCGTGCATTTCGCCGGCTCGACCATCATCCCGGAATCCGTCGAGCGCCCGCTGCACTACTACCGCAACAACACCGTGAACACGCGCGCCCTCATCGAGGCGGCGGTCGATCACAAGGTCCGGCATTTCATCTTCTCGTCGTCGGCCGCGGTGTACGGCAACCCGTCGCAGGTCCCGGTCACCGAGGATTCGCAGGCGCTGCCGATCACGCCTTACGGCCGCTCCAAGCTGATGGCCGAGCACATGCTCGCCGATACGAGCGCGGCGCACGGTCTCGGTCATGTGGTGCTGCGCTACTTCAACGTGGCCGGTGCCGATCCGGCGCTGCGCACCGGTCAGTCGACGCCGGAGGCGACGCACCTGATCAAGGTCGCGGTGCAGACCGCGCTCGGCCTGCGGCCTGCGATCAAGGTGTTCGGCACGGACTATCCGACGCCGGACGGCACCTGCATCCGCGATTACATCCACGTCACCGATCTGGCCCGCGCTCATATCGATGCGCTCCGCCATCTGCGGCAGGGTGGTGCGTCGAATGTCTTCAACTGCGGCTACGGCCGCGGCCGGTCGGTGCTCGAGGTGATCGAGGCGGTGCGGCGGGTGACCGGCGCGGCCGTCCCGGCCGAGATCGCGCCGCCCCGGGCCGGCGACTTGCCGAACGTGGTCGCATCCGCCGAGCGGGCGCGCGCCGTGCTCGGCTGGCGCCCGCAGTTCGACGATATCGACGTCATCGTCGCTCATGCGCTGGCCTGGGAGAAGAAGCTCGCGCAACTCGGCGACCTGCGGCGCTAGTGTCGGAAAGGGCTGTCCGATCGTGGAAGCCGCCGGCGGACCGGCCCAATACGAATTTTCGTTGTTTTTCCGTCCCCTAGCCGGAATCCTTTACCGCCCATTTACCAAACCTGCCCAATTCATGGGGGGCCATGGGGCGAATCGGCTTTCCGGGAAAGTTCCGCATCGGCGCGAAACTCGGTTTCTGCGTCGCCGTCGGTATTCTGCTGGTCGGCGTCATGATCGTGGGCGAGCAGATCAACAGCCGCGCCATCGAGCGGCTGGTCTCCGGCGCCGACCGCCAGCGCGAGATCGTCACCGAAAGCATCATGACCGAGGTCGCGATGCAATCGGCGCAGATCGCCGGGCGCGACCTGCGCAAGGCGCAGTCGATCGAGGAAACCAATCACCTCGCCGCCAAGCTCGATGAGATCGCCGCCGACGCCCGCGAGCGGCTTGACCGGCTGCGCGCACGGACCTCCGATGCCGAGGCCCAGGTGCAGTTCGACAAGATCGAAGGGCTGACGCTGGAATACGTCTCGGCGCTGCGCGACATCGAGGCCAAGCAGACCGAGATTCTGTCGTCGTTCAAGAGCCTCGATCAGACCGAAGCGGCCTGGGCGCGGGGCATTCTGCGTCTGGTCAATTCGCCGGCCTTCGAGCTTTTGCCGAATGTCAGGAACGTCGAGACGCTGATCAACGAGGCCGAGTCCGCCTTCAAGGATGCGCGCACCTCGACCTGGCGCTATTTCGTTCTGAGCGAGGCGTCGCAGCGCTACAAGATCACGATCTCGGCCGAGCAGGCCGTGCAGAAGCTCAACTACGCGCGCCGCGACGCCGCGGACAAATCGCTGTACGAAGGCATCGACCGGCTGGCTGCGCTGGTCGCCGAATACACCACGACGCTGAAGTCGACCACCGAAGCGATCGAAGCGCAGAACCGGATCCAGGCCGAGCGGGCCAATGTGGCGGAGGCCGCGGCGCGCGCCGCGCTGGAGCAGGCCATCGCCAATGCCACCCGCATCAGCGAGGAGGCCGGCCTCGCGGCGTCTGCCGGGCTCATCCGGGCGGAGCGCATGCGGATCGTGATCGGCGCGATCGTCGCCGTGCTGCTGCTCGGCACCATGATCTATTCGGCGCTCGCCATCGGCCGGCCGATCCGCCGGATCGGCGAGGTGCTGATGCAGCTTGCCGGCGGCGACAAGACGGTCCGGATTCCCTACACCAAGCGCAGCGACGAGATCGGCGACACCGCGCGGGCCGCGGACGTGTTCCGCGACAACATGGTCCGCATGGAGATGATCGAGGCCGAGCAGAAGGTCGCCGAGCAGCGTATGCGCAGCCAGCAGAAGGCGGAGATGCGCCAGCTCGCCGACACCTTCGAGGCGACGGTCGGCGGCATCGTCAACACCGTCTCGGCCACCTCGACGGGACTCGAGTCCGCCGCCGCGACGATGACCCAGGCGGTGTCGTCGACGCGCGAGCTTTCGGTCATGCTGGCGGCTTCCGCCGAGCAGGCCTCCAACAACGTGCAGCTCGTGTCGCAGGCTGCCGACGAGATTTCCGCGTCGGCGAGCGAGATCAACCGTCAGGCGCAGGAATCGAGCGGCATCGCCCAGGAGGCCGTGCAGCAGGCCCGCAGCACCGATGCGCGGATGTCGGAATTGTCGGCGGCGGCAAGCCGCATCGGCGATGTGGTCAAGCTGATCAGCGCCATTGCGGCTCAGACCAATCTGCTGGCGCTCAACGCCACCATCGAGGCGGCGCGCGCCGGCGAAGCCGGCCGCGGCTTTGCCGTGGTGGCGTCGGAGGTCAAGATGCTGGCGCAGCGCACCAGCGAAGCCACCGCCGAGATCGGCGAGCAGATTTCCGGCATCCAGTCGGCGACCGTCGAGTCGGTCTCGGCGCTCAAGGAGATCGGCTCGACCATCGTCCGGCTGTCCGAGATCGCATCCGCCATCGCGTCGTCGGTCGAGGCTCAGGACGTCACGGCGCTGCAGATCTCCAACAACGTCAAGCAGGCGGTGCGCGGTGCCCGCCAAGTCACCGCGGGCATCTCCGACGTCAACCAGGAGGCCACCAACACCGGGCAGGCCTCCGAGGGCGTGCTGGAATCGGCGCGCGCGCTGTCGGAGGAGAGCAACAAGCTCCGTCTCGAGGCCGACAAGTTCCTGGCCACCGTCCGCGCGGCGTAGTCGCGACGGGCGCTTCTACTCAAGCCACGCACAGTCTCTTTCCCCGTCCTCATCCTGAGGAGCATCGCGAAGCAATGCGTCTCGAAGGACGAGGGTGGCCACGGTGTTGCAACACACGCAGCTGTCATCGCCGGGCTTGTCCCGGCGATCTCGATCAGGGACGAACTGTGCTCACCTGACCGAGATCGCCGGGACAAGCCCGGCGATGACACCGTCTTTGCGGCCGGAATTGGGAAATTCTGTCCCCACTGAATTCACACTCGGAATCGCAACAATCTTTTCTTCTCTTCCGGACCCTGTATTCCGGGCATGCCTTGCTCAACTGAGGGCGCTCTCATGAGGCGTCATGTTGGCGGAGCAGGGTGTGGCGCCCGGGTCTCTGGACTTACGCAAACCAGAGCACCGGGTCGTCTCGGATCACCGCCCGCGCCGTCGCAAGACGGGGCTGCCCTTTAAGGGCTGGACGTGGACGGGCTGAAGGGCGGCGCAAATGCCGCCTGGATAGGGGCGAGGTTATGCTCGTCCGCCCGCGCCCGGAAGAGCGGTCCCGAGCCGAGAGACGCCACTGTGGAGCGCCGGGAGGCGCGCGTGCCGGTCATACGGCACGCGGCACCTTCCAAGGTGCCATCGCTACGAAGCGCCGAACGGCGCTCCGCTCCCTCTTTGGAGGGAGGAGGAAAATGAAGGCGGCGCCCCGCGCCTTGCGACTTCCGGGGCCGATGAATCATGTCTGTAGGGATGACAATTGAATCTGAAAATCGAAACCACGAAAACGCAACGGCCACCCTCCAGAGAGAGCGGCCGTTGTTGAAGGAGCTTACGCGAAACGCTGCGCCGCTAACGACCGGCGCGGGACATCGTCACCGTGATGTCGGAGATCTCGCTGCCCGGCGAGCGGATCGAGACGTTCTGGCTGTTGCCGCGCGTCGCGATCGAGATCGAAGCGGTGACGCCGACCGCCGACGCCTGCGCCGTGATGTTGCTGGCGGTGGCGCGGCCCGAGAGCTGGCCGTAGACCGACCGCGTGGTCTCGTTCCACGAGCCGGAGATAGCGCCGTTGTCGTAGGTGACGTCGCTCGCCAGCTCGAACTTGTAGCTGTCGCTCGCGCAGCGCAGGCTGATCGTCAGTGTCGTGCCGCCGCCACCATCGCGATAATTGCCGCGGCAGCGGATGCGCTCGCTCGAGCCGTTCTGCACCGTGATCTTGCCCTGGCCCGACCAGCTTCCGGCGAGATGGGCGAACGGGTTTTCCGCGGCCAGCGCCGCGCCTTGAGTGAATATGCCGAGGCTCAGGGCTGCGGCGATCACACCGGCCTTGAGCCCGGCCTTTACAATGTTCGGGGAAGAGGTCTCGGAATCGGATGGATTGGAATTGGATTGCTTCATTGGATCAGCCAATCGCACGGTCCTTACGGCCTGCATATAAGCAGAGCCTTCGTCCGCGGTTCCCTGGTGTTGCGTGTCAGCCCGACTGCATCTGACCGGCAAAAACTACGCGGCCGTCGGTTGCTTGGTGCGGGCCTTGTTCTCTTTGATTTCGGTGAGTTTCTGATCGACGTGACGCGAGAACACGTATTGCGCAGGACGCTGGCGATCGAGCGAAATCTCCGGCGCCATCTCGCCGTCGGTCTTGATGCCGCCGACCGCGTTGGCAAGCGCCTTGAGCGGGTGCTTGAAGGTGTCCTGCACCGCGGTCGCCTCGAAGCCCGAATGGACCATGCAGTCGGCGCACTTCTCGTAATTGCCGACGCCGTAAGCGTCCCAGTCGGTGCTCTCCATCAGCTCCTTGAAGGTCTTGGCGTAGCCTTCGCCGAGCAGGTAGCAGGGCTTCTGCCAGCCGAACACGGTGCGGGTCGGATTGCCCCACGGCGTGCAGTGATAGGTCTGGTTGCCGGCCAGGAAGTCGAGGAACAGGCCGGACTGGCTGAACGACCACTTCTTGCCGCCGTCGCCGCGCTTGAAGATGTCGCGGAACAGCTGCTTGGTGGTCTGGCGGTTGAGGAAGTGCTGCTGATCGGGCGCGCGCTCGTAGGCGTAGCCCGGCGAGACGGTGATGCCGTCGACGCCCATCGCCATCACTTCATCGAAGAACTTCGCCATCCGCTCCGGATCGGCGTTGTTGAACAGCGTGCAGTTGATGTTGCAGCGGAAGCCCTTGGCCTTGGCGGCCTTGATGGCGGCGACCGCGCGATCGTAGGTGCCGGCCTGGCAGACCGACTTGTCGTGGTCTTCCTTGTCGCCGTCGAGATGCACCGACCACACGAAGTAGGGGCTCGGCTCGTAGTCCTTCATGCGCTTCTCCATCAGAAGCGCATTGGTGCAGAGGTAGACGAACTTGCGGCGGGCAATGATGCCCTTCACGATGGTCGGCAATTCCTTGTGGAGCAGCGGCTCGCCGCCCGCGATCGAGACCACCGGCGCGCCGCACTCGTCGACCGCCGTGAGCGCGTCCTCGACCGAGATGCGCTGGTTCAGGATCTCGTCCGGGTAGTCGATCTTGCCGCAGCCGGCGCAGGCCAGATTGCAGCGGAACAGCGGCTCCAGCATCAGCACCAGCGGGTAGCGCTTCCGCCCCGACAGATGCTGGCGGATGAGGTAGCTGCCGACGTGAACTTTCTGAAGAAGGGGAATGCCCAAAATGACCGCCTGATTTCGCTGGAGTTGGTTTTGCCGGGTCAGACCATCGCGTTGACTGTTCACTGCCCGTCATGGGCACCGAAGAGACTCCTGTCCCGAAAGGGGCTCCGATCCGTGGTCCGTAGACGACCGCGGCGCGGCATAACCCTTGATATCTATCATTTTGTCACCGGTTCGCAATGGCAGGCCGGCCACATCCGGGCTGGTTTGGGGAGGGGCGAAAGGGACCGGGTTTCGGGCGAAATTGCGCCAGGATGGCACGCGCCATGCTTGTGACGGGGCTCAATTGTGCGTGGGGCCTGTCGACATCGGCGGCTCTTTATGTGACATACCCGCCGCAATGGTCGGGGGTGGTGGAACGGGGCCTCGGCAGGGGACGAGGAACGATCCTGTCATCTTCGGATTTGGCTTTATGGTCCAGTCACTTCGGCTTTTCTTGCAGCGCCGCCTTGCGGCGGAAGACCCGGCGCGGCGCACGGCCTGGTATTCACGATCGGATTGCACCCTCCAATCTCGCCGGCGGCCGGTGTTACCCACCTCGCCCGCAGGCCGTTGAATTATCAGGAACGCGGTTTGGACTATGAATAAGAACAATTCGGCATGCCGCTTCGCACCGATTCCGCCATCGCACGCGGCTCCGCGTCCGCGCGCGCAAGAATCTGCTGAATCATGCTGGTAACTGCGGTCACACGACTCGTCGCGCTGTGCAGCCGCCACGCCGTCGCGGTGCTGATCATCGCTGCGATCGCCGCCAGCGCGTCGGGCGTCTACGCGGCGCGGCACTTCGCCATCACCACCGATATCAACAACCTGCTGGCGCCCAATCTGGAATGGCGGAAGCGGGAGCGGTCTTACGACGCGGCGTTTCCCGGGTCGGTCAATTCGATCCTGATCGTGGTCGACGCGCCGACGCCCGAGCTTGCCACCGAGGCGTCGTCGCAGCTGACCCGCCGGCTGGAGCAGCAGCCTGCGCTGTTCAAGTCGGTGAAGCCGCTCGACCGCGACCCGTTCTTCACGAAGAACGGCCTGCTGTTTCAGTCCGAGGCCGAGCTTGCCGACACCACCAAGGGGCTGGCTCAGGCCGGCCCGATCATCGGCACGCTGGCGAGCGATCCCTCGCTGCGCGGCCTGACCCGTGGCCTGTCGTTCGGCCTGCTCGGGGTGCAGTCCGGCGGCCAGAAGCTCGATGAGCTGGTGCGGCCGCTGTCGATGGCGGCCGACACGGTCGACAAGGGACTGGCGGGAGAGCCCACGACCTTCTCCTGGCATCAGCTGCTCACCGGCAAGACACCGCAGCCGAAGGACCTGCGCCGGATGATCGAGGTGCTGCCGGTGCTCGACTACACCGCGCTCGAGCCCGGCGAGGCGGCCAGCAACGCCATCCGCAAGACCGCGGCCGATCTCAAGCTTGAGCAGGACTATCGCGCGCGGGTCCGCCTCACCGGGCCGGTGGCGATGGCCGACGAGGAGTTCGGCACGATCAAAGAGGGCGCGCTGGTCAATTCGGTGGCCACCATCCTGGTGGTGCTGGTGATCCTGTGGCTCGCGCTGCGCTCCGGACGCATCATTCTTGCGGTGTTTCTCAACCTCGTGGTCGGTTTGGCCGTGACCGCGGCGCTCGGCCTGATCGTGGTCGGCGCGCTGAACCTGATTTCGATCGCCTTCGCAGTGCTGTTCGTCGGCCTGGGTGTCGATTTCGGCATTCAATTTGCCGTTCGCTACCGCTCGGAACGCCACGAGAACGGCGATCTGCAGGGAGCGCTGACGGCAACGGCCAGCAAGATCGGTGCGCCGCTGACGCTTGCGGCTGCCGCGGTCGCGGCAGGCTTCCTGTCGTTCGTCCCGACCGACTATCGCGGCGTGTCGGAGCTCGGCCAGGTCGCGGGCCTCGGCATGCTGATCGCCTACTTCACCAGCGTCACCGTGCTGCCGGCGCTGCTCACGGTGCTGAAGCCGCCGGGCGAGCCGGAGGAGGTTGGCTATCGGCTGTTCGCGCCGGTCGACCGCTTTCTCGAACGGCATCGCATCGCCGTGGTCGGCGGCACCGCGCTGGTCGCGATCGCGGGCCTGCCGCTCCTGTTCTATCTGCATTTCGACTTCAACCCGGTGAACCTGCGAAGCGCGAAGGTGGAGTCGGTCGCGACGTTCCTCGAGCTGCGGAGCGATCCCGCCGTTGCCGTCAACGCCATCAACGTGCTGGTGCCGAACCTCGACCAGGCTCAATCGGTTGCCGAGCGTCTCAAGAAGATTCCGGAGGTCGATGAGGTCACGACCGTGAAGAGCCGCATTCCGGACAATCAGGAGCGCAAGCTCGGGATGATCCGCGGGCTGGCGCGGCAGCTGCAGCAATCGCTGTCGGCCGAGGATGGCGCGCGGCCGCCCTCGGACGCGCAGAATGTCGCGGCGCTGCAGGGCACCGCCGATACGTTGACGCGGCTTGCATCCGCGGCCGGCAGCGGCCCCGGCGCCGACGCGGCCAAACGTCTTGCTACAAGTCTCACGAAGCTCGCGCAGGCCGACAAAGCCAAGCGCGACGCGGTCGAAACAGCCTTCATCGTGCCGCTGCGCACCGCGCTCGACGACCTTCGCGGCTATCTTCAGGCTGCGCCGGTCTCGATCAGCAATCTTCCGGAGAGCATCCTGCGGCAGTGGGTTTCGCCGGACGGTCGCGTGCGTGTCCAGGCGGTGCCCAAAGGCGATCCCAACGACAACGACGTGATGCAGCACTTCGGCCGCGCCGTGCAGGCGCAATTCCCCGAAGCGGTCGGCACCCCGATCTCGCTGCTCGAATCCGGCCGCACCATCGTCAACGCCTTCATCATGGCGGGCATCTATGCGCTGGTGTCGATCGCGATCCTTCTGTGGATCGTGCTCAGGCGCTTCGGCGACGTGCTGCTGACGCTCATTCCACTGCTGATCGCAGGCGTGATCACGCTCGAGGTCTGCGTGCTGATCGGCATGCCGCTGAACTACGCCAACATCATCGCGCTGCCGCTGCTGCTCGGCGTCGGCGTCGCCTTCAAGATCTACTACATCATGGCGTGGCGGGCGGGGCAGACCGACCTGCTGCAGTCGAGCCTGACCCGCGCCGTGATCTGGAGCGCGCTCACCACCGCGACCGCCTTCGGCAGCCTGTGGTTGTCGAGCCATCCCGGCACGTCCAGCATGGGCAAGCTGCTCGCTCTGTCGCTGCTGACCACCATGTTCGCCGCGGTGCTGTTCCAGCCGGCCCTGATGGGCAAGCCCCGCGCCGTCGAGGCGCCGCCCGAGCCCGCCAAGGAGCCGGCCGAGCCGGTCCAGGAAAAAGAGGCCATCCAGGCTTGAGCGGCGGGGCTTGAACCAAATTGCAGGGAATTCCGACACATATCCAAGCGGGCTGTCCGGCCCGGAAACTCAAGGGGGACCATCCGGTCCGAAAATCCCCTCCATTCGATGACTTGCGGGACATTGGCTCAAATGGGAACTTAGTTAAGGCTTTGTGGAACTTTTTTTCGTAGGCTGGATTGATTGGGTTCGAGACTGGGCTGGGGCGGGCTTGTCGAAATCCTTCAGTTGGAGCGGGTCAAACCGCCACGGCTAGGCTGGGGCTGCCGCACTGTCCGCGGCAAGTTGGTGCTGAGCAATGAATCCCTCTGATCTTGATTTGAAGATGATGCGGCGCTGTGTCGAGCTGTCGGCGGACGCCGTGCGGGCTCACGAGCTGCCGTTCTCCTGCGTGATCTGCCGCGACGGCGAGATCGTCGTGGAGGCCACCAATCGCGTCGCGCGCGACGGCGATGTCACCCGTCATGCCGAGATCGTCGCGATCTCGCAGGCGCAGAAGATTCTCGGCCGCAAGGACCTTTCCGACTGCACGCTCTATTCCAATGTCGAGCCGTGCCCGATGTGCTCGTTTCCGATCCGCGAGACGCGCATCGGCCGCGTGGTCTATTCGATCAGCTCGCCGATGATGGGCGGCTTCTCGAAATGGGACGTGCTGAGCGATCAGGAAATCTCGGACGTGATGCCGCAGGTGTTCGGCGGCGTGCCGCAGATCTCGGCCGGACTGATGTATCGTGACGCAGCGGCGGTTTGGCGCAGCTGGAATCCGCTGTTCTGGTTCGGCATCAGGCTGCGCGGCTGCTTGGCCGAATCCAACAACGACGCGATGGCGACGCTGCAGACCGGCCAGCCGCCGCGAAGCTTGTGGAAGCGTCTTGCGGCGTCTCTGGCTCAGGCGCTGCCCGGCAAGCGCGCCAGCGAAGCGCAGGTCGCGTCCTCGTCGCGGCCGCAGGCCAAGAGCGCCGCTTAACGCGCGGCTATTTGACCGCGTCGGCGCCGGCTTGCGCGATCTGCGCATCCTGGTGCGATTGCACGCCCGAAACGCCGATCGCGCCGATGATCGTGCCGCCGGACACGATCGGCACGCCGCCTTCGGCGACGCTGGCGCCGAAGGTCAGCACGCGCAGGCCGATGCCGCCGCCTGCGACCGCATCCTCGAAGACTTTCGTCGGCCGGCGGAATTCCGCTGCGGTTTTTGCTTTCGCTTCGGCGATGCGCACGGACGACAGCTGCGCATTGTCGAGCCGCTGCAGCATCACGAGATTGGCGCCGGAATCGACGATCGCGATGGCGACCGCCCAGCCGTTCTTGATGGCGCAGGCTTCGGCCGCGGCCATCGCCTGCTTCGCCGCGGCAAGCGTGATCGGCGCGCCGTAAGGCGTAGAGGGTGGAGCAACCTGTTGTGCCATGTGTCGATGTCCCTTACGCGGCTGCGGCCTTGAAGCGCGGCGCGAGCACGGTTGATTTCAGCGTGGCGGCGAGCGCCGTCATCTCGTCGCGCGTCAGCGGCGAGTAGGGCGGATAGGGCTCGCCGGCCGGAACGCCGATCAGATTCATCGCGGCCTTCATCGCCGGCGCCAATCCGCGGTGCATCCACTTCGAGGGAAACAGCGCGAACTGAAGCTGGATCTCGGCGGCGCGCTCGTGGTCTTTCGCAAGGAACGCATCGATCACCGCGCGGGCGATCTCGCAGCCTGGCGGCGGCATCGTCGCGCCGGAGCCGCCGAGCTGCAGCGTCGCGAGCAGCATCTGCATGGTGGTGTGGTAGCGTGCGTGGCCGGCGCGGTCGATCTCGACGATCAGCCGCGACACCCGGGCGAGGTCGCGCGAGCTTTCCTTGATGAGCTGGACCTGCGGCAGCATGGCGAGCGCAATGGTGTCGGGAATGGACACGTCGGCGCCCGGGCCCGGATTGAGATAGAGCGTGATCGGCAGCTTGGTCTCGCGGCCGATCGCCTCGAAATAGGCGATCAGATCGGCCTGCGTCGGCGGTCCGGCGAAGGGCCGCAGCGGCGCCAGCACTTGCACCGCCGCAGCGCCGAGCCTCTCGGCCTCGTGCGCCAGCGCAATCGCGGTGCGGAACGACGGATGCGAGATGCCGACCATCACCGGCACGCGGCGATCGGTCAGCTCGACGGTGCGGCGGATCAGGTTCTTCCGTTCTTCGAAATTCAGATAAGTATATTCCTGCGTCTCGACTCCGGCCGCGACGATCATCGTCGCGCGGCAATCCTTGACGATGTAGTCGATCTGGCGCGCCAGCGCCGGCTCGTCGACCGCAAGATCGGCGGTGAACGGGGTGAGCGGCGCGACAATCAATCCCGGCTCGGGCATGGCGGTCTCCCTGATCGTTTGGAGTTAAGCTTATCGCGGCGGCGCAGCTAAGCGAAACATCCGTCAATGCGTTTGGCAGGCATCTGATATCGCGCCAGTGCGCATTGCTTCGGTGACTTGGGCTTGATCTTACTGCCGCAGCCAGCGACCTTCGGCGGCGCGACCAGAGGGTAACGACAACAGAATGCTTCTGACCGGGCAGGACTATCTCGAAAGCATCCGCGACGGCCGCAAGGTCTATGTCGGGCGCGAGCTCGTCGACGACGTCACCACGCATCCGGCGTTCCGCAACGCCGCGCATTCCTTTGCGATGATCTACGACAGGAAGCGCGCACCGGAGAACCGCGAGGTGATGACCGCGGAGGAGGACGGCGAGACCTTCTCCAGCTATTTCCTGCTGCCGCGCACGCGCGAGGATCTGCACAAGCGCTACGAGGCGCACCGGCGCATCGCCTCGTGGACGCATGGCCTGCTCGGCCGCTCGCCGGACAATTTCCCGAGCTATGTGAGCGGGCTCGTGATGGATCCGGCGATGTTCGACAGCATCCGCCAGGGCTTCGGCGAGAACATCAAGAAATACTACCGGCACATGCGAGCAAACGACATCTTCGCCTCGCACACCGTCACCAATCCGCAAGGCTGGCGGATGCCCAACCCGAAAGACACCGACAAACGTACGCCGCCGACGCTGCGCGTCGTCGACGAGGATGACTCCGGCGTCACCATCAACGGCCTGAAGATGCTCGGCACCGCCACGGCGTTCTGCCACGAGACCTGGTGCGGCAACCTGCAGCCGGTCTCGCCCGGGCAGGAGAAGGAATCGATCACCTGCGTGGTGCCGCTCAACGCGCCCGGCGTCAGCATCTGGTCGCGCAAGCCTTACGAGAAATACGCGGTCAGCGAGTTCGACAATCCGCTGGCGTCACGCTTCGACGAGAACGATGCCGCCGTGCTGTTCGAAAACGTCAAGGTGCCGTGGGAGCGCGTGTTCTGCCACGACAATATCGAGATGACGCGCGCGATCTACATGCGCACGCCCGGTCACGCCATGGCCAACCATCAGGCCAATGTGCGCTTTCTCGAGAAGCTGAAGCTCATCATCGGTATCGCCAGCAAGATTGCGGACATGAACGGTGCGCGCAATGTGCCGGCCGTGCAGTTCACGCTCGGCCGGCTGGCTGCGATGGAGGCGACGCTGGAAGGCCTGATCATGGGCCAGATCAACAGCGGCGAGGCGCATCCCAACGGCTATCACACCGTCAACCGCCGCTACGTCTATGCGGCGCTGCATTGGTGCACCAATCACCACGCCGAAATCTGCGACACCGTGCGCGAGCTGATGGGCGCCGGCGTGTTCCAGATGCCGGCCGATGCTTCGGTGCTCGAGGACGAGACGCTGCGCCAGACCTTCGAGACCTACTGGTCGGTGCCCGGGCAATCGGCACGGGAACGGATGAAGCTGCTCAACTTGGCCTGGGACCTGCTCGGCTCCGACTTCGCCGGCCGGCACATGCAGTATGAGAAGTTCTATGCCGGCCCGGGCTTTGTCATGAACGGCTACAGCTATCTGACCGGGCCATGGGCCGAGTGGGAAGGCCGGGTCGATGAATTGCTCGGAACTTACGATATGCCCGCCAAGCCAAACAAATAGAGAGCAAACCGCGACGTTATGGCGACCGGTCGCCTGAGGGGCAGGGACTGGTCAGGGATGGTGACCCTATGCGATGCTTTTGGTGAATAAGGGGAGATTCAAGGATGCGTATTTCGAGTTTTCTGCGTTCCACGCTGAGCGCGGTTCTGGCCGCGGGAGCGCTGGCACTCGCAGGGTCTGCCGCGCAGGCGCAGGCCGACAAAGTGTTCGTGATGAAGCTTTCGACGGCGACCATCAACGACACCCAGCATGAATGGCTCAAGCGCTTCGGCGCGATGGTCGAGAAGGACTCCGGCGGACGGATCAAGCCGGAAATCTATCCGGCGAGCCAGCTCGGCTCGATCCCGCGCCAGATCGAAGGCGTGCAGTTCGGCTCGATCCAGGGCTGGATGGGCCCGCCGGAATTCCTCGTCGGCGTCGACGAGCGCTTCGAGGCGATGACCGCGCCGGGACTGTTCACCGACCACGATCAGGTCATGCGGGTGATGCTCGACCCGGAGACGCAGAAGATGGTCTACGGCCTTGGCACCGCCAAGGGCCTTGTGGGCGTCGGCTTTGCGCCGATGTCGCCGTCTTCGATCCTGACCAAGAAGCCGATCAAGCAGATCTCCGATCTGAAGGGCATGAAGCTTCGTGTGCTGGCTTCGCCCTTCCAGCTCGAGCTGATCCGTCGGATGGACGGCTCGCCGATCGCCATGACGCTTGCCGACGTGCTGCCCGGGCTTCAGCAGGGCACGATCGACGGCACGCTGACGAGCCTGATCATCTACACGACGATGCACTACTACGACACGGCGAAGTACGTGATCGAAACCGAGCAGCCGTTCGTCAATTCGATCACCATGCTGAGCAAGCGCTGGCTCGACACGCTGCCGCCGGACCTGCAGAAGATCGTCTATGACGATGCGGCGAAGGTGACCAATGAGATCAACCCGTTCGTCAAGGAGTTCTGGGCCGCGCAGAACAAGGTGTGGGCGGACAAGGGCGGCGAGCGCATCAGCCTGCCGAAGGCCGAGCACGACGCAATGATCGCCAAGGTGTCGACCATCGGCGACGATCTGTCGAAGTCGAAGCCCGGCCTGAACCAGACCGTCAAGGCGCTGTTCGAGGCCAAGGCGCGCGTGAAGTGATGCGCGTCAAGTAGGCCGCGCTGCAAGGACGGCCGCCATCCGTGCGGATGGCGGCGGCAAACCACTGCCGGCCATGGGACGAGGGGCGGATCAACCGCAGGCTTTCGAATGACCGATCATCTTCTGCAAGGCGCGCGCGGGCTGGTCTCCCTCCTGCGGGTCCTTGCCGGCCTCCTGCTGGTGGCCAGCGTGCTGTTGAATTTTGCGAACGTGGTGGGGCGCTATTTCTTCGGCGCGTCGATCTTCTGGGCCGAGGAGATCATGCTGTTCCTGATGGTCGGCTGCGTGTTCCTCGGCAATGGCGTCGTCGCCTGGTCGGGCCGCCAGCTCCGCATGGACGTCATTGTCGGCATGATGCCCGCGCCGCTGCAGAAGTTCTTCGCGTTGCTGTCCGAGCTGATCTTCATCGTCGTGGCGCTGCTGATCGTGTGGTTTGCCTGGCCGGTGATCCGCGACCTCTGGGCCTTCGACCAGCGCAGCCAGTCCGCCGAATTTCCGATGGTCATCCCGCAAGCGATGGTGCCGCTCGGCCTGTTGATCATGGCGCTGCTGGTGGTCATTCGACTGGTCACCGGAGGCGACCGGACGCCTTCGGACTCGGCCGGGCATTGATGGCCAACAGAGGATAAAGGCGGGGCGACGCATCGATGTCAGCGGTTTTTGTCTATTTCGTGCTGCCCGGGATACTGCTCATCCTCGGGCTGCCGATCTTCCTGGTGCTGCTGGTGACGTGCCTCGTCGCGGCGCTGTTCATCGCCGACGTGCCGACCGAGGCTGTGCAGACCTATCTGTTCGGTGGGCTCGACAACTTTCCATTGCTCGCGGTGCCGTTCTTCGTGTTCGCCGGCGAGATCATGGCGCAGGGCGGCATCGCGCGGCGCATCGTCGCCTGGGTGGTGTCGCTGATCGGCGGCATCCGCGGCTCGGTCGCGGTGACCACCGTGGCGGCCTCCGAGCTGTTCGGCGCCATGGCGCACACGGCGGTCGGCACCGTGATCGCGGTCGGCCGCATGATCTATCCGTCGCTGCGCGAGAACGGCTACAACGAGCGCTTCTCGGTCGGCCTGATCGCGTCGTCGGGCGCGATCGCCGTGGTGATCCCGCCGTCGATCGCGATGATCCTTTATTCGGTGTCGGCGCAGCAGTCGGCGGTGGCGCTGTTCACGGCCGGCATCCTGCCGAGCCTGCTGATCGGCTTCATCGATGCGGTCTATGTGATGGGCTACGCCTGGGCGAAGCGCCTGCCGCTGACCGCGCGCGCCCGCTGGGAGGCGATCTGGGCCACCACCAAGGAGGCGAGCTGGTCGCTCGGCACCATCGTGGTGATCTTCGGCGGCATCTACGGCGGCGTGTTCACGCCGACCGAGGCCGCGGGCGTTGCGGTGATCTACTCGCTGTTCGTCACCATGGTGGTGCATCGCGAGGTGGATTTCCGCAAGCTTTGGAGCATCATCCAGAACTCGGTGTTCCTGATCGCGCAGATCCTGATGATCGTCACGGTCGCGGGGCTCTATTCGTGGCTGCTGACCACCAGCGGCATGCCGCAGGCGATCGTGGCGCATGTGCAGTCGCTGCACCTGCCGCCCTGGGCGCTGCTTCTGTGCATCAACATCATCCTGCTGATCATGGGCAGCTTCCTCGAGCCGCCGGCCGCGATCCTCATCCTCACGCCGCTGTTGCTGCCGCTCATTCAGGCGATCGGCATGAGCCCGATCCACTTCGGCATCGTGATGACGGTCAATCTCAGCATCGGCATGTACACGCCGCCGTTCGGATTGAACCTGTTCGCCTCGCAGGCGGTGTTCCAGACGCCGCTCAGCAACATCTATCGCGGCGTGCTGCCGTTCCTGGCGATCAATTTCATCGGCCTGATGCTGATCACCTATATCCCGGCGATCTCGCTGGCGCTGCTCGGGAAGTAGGTAGGCGAACGGTCCCTGCGAAGCTGCTATGCTTCCGTCTCGGCAGGCGCCGGCGGGTGTGCGGGCGCTTTCTTGAAACGGCGGCCGCGCCGCATAAATGTGGCACGGGCCGGGGGATGGACCGCCCGTTCGGGGCGGAGCGTTTGCAATGCGGTTTTTTCGAACCCGGAAAGACGACGTCCTGGAGCAGCGCGTCACGGCGCTGCAGGCGGCGCTGCAGCAGTGCTCGGAGGTCGCCAGTCGTTGGACCGCATTCCGTGGCGTGACCACCGCGGCGATTGCCGTCGCCATGCTGGCGCTGGGCTTCGCGCTGGGCTCTTATCAAGAGACGATCCGCGCATCCATCACCGGCCTGGCACAAGCGGTTGGTCTCGCCAAGCCGGCCCCCGCCTTCGATGCAGTCCAGGCCGCCTATCAGAAGGGCGACTATGAAACGGTGCTGCGGCTCGGGCATCCACTCGCCGAGCAGGGCGATGCCCGTGCCCAGTCCATTCTCGGTCTCGTGCACTATCGCGGCCGCGGCGGCGTGCCGCAGAACCTGGACGAGGCGGCGAAGTGGTTTCGCCAAGCCGGTAATCAGGACGATGCCACCGCCCAGTTCTATCTCGGCCTGATGTATGCCGAAGGCCGCGGCGTGCCGCAGAATTATGCCGAGGCGGCGAGATGGTATCGCCTCGCCGCCGACCGCGGCGACGCCACCGCTCAGTACAATCTCGCGCTCTTCCTCGCCAAAGGCGAGGTCGGCGCCGCGGACAATGCCAGCGCTTATTTCTGGTTCAATCTCGCAGCAGCGCGCTTTCCGAACGGCGATCCCCGGCGCAACGCCGCTGCCGCCCAACGCGACCTGATGGCGAGCAAGATGACGCCTGACGAGCTCGCCGCGGCCCAGCGGTGGGCGCGCGAGTGGAAGCCGAAGCAATAGCGTCGGCGCTCGCCGCCGGGCGTTTGCTAATCCGGAAATCGTGCTTGCAGCCAGTCGCCAAGCTCAGAACTAAATCTGCATTTGTTGCCGTCAATGTAACCTTCGCGTCGTCCTGCACGAAGCCACATTGTTTTGTCCAGGAAGAGTAGATGGAGCACGTCACCACGGGTATCGAGAAACGCGACGCGCCAACGCAGGTCGGGCTGATCAACGAGGGAAGGCTGCAGCTTGGTTGCCCTGCTGGCTGTCGCGAGTGCTGAAACGTCCCGATCGGCCAACTCCAGCGTATGTCGTCCCTCCGAGCGCCGCTCGAAATCGACGGGCAAAATCGGAGCAAACATAACGACATCGTCCCGCACGCGAACGATCGCTAGTCGCTTGATTTCTTTCGAACTCAACTGACGGCTGACAGACTCCAACGACTTTGTGCCCGACTGCAAGTCGCATGCATATCCGTGACTCTGAATCCAGCTGAGGCAGAAGACAATCGCCCACAAGTGCCGCATTGTCCGCATGCGTGAATTTCCATCTACGAGCCGGCGGCTCAATAATACTTGTCGTCCGGGCCGTCGATGTACGGGAACGCGCTCAGCACGTGCGGCGGGCGCACCGGAGGAGCCGCGCGCACGTACGACGGATCGAGCTCGTTGAGGCGGTTGACGCCGGCGAGGCCCATGCAGCGGATCATCTCGTCCTGCAAAAGCTCCAGCACGCGGAAAATGCCGTCGCGGCCCGCGGCGGCCATGCCGTAGGCATAGAGCCTGCCGACGCAGACCATGTCGGCGCCGAGCGCAATCGCCTTGATCACATCGGTGCCGCGGCAGAATCCGCCGTCGACGATGATCTGCGCGCGGCCGCGCACCGCGGCGACGATCTCCGGCAGCATGTCGATGGTGCCGAGCCCCTGGTCGAGCTGGCGGCCGCCGTGGTTCGACACATAGATCACGTCGACGCCGTGCTCGACCGCGAGCCTCGCGTCCTCGGCGGTGGCGATGCCCTTGATGACCAGGGGCTGCTTGTATCGCTTGCGGAGCTTGTCGAACTGCGCCCAGTCGAGCGAGCTCTGATGGACCGCATGCTCGTCGGTGCGGGCCGAGGCCGCCGAATAGCGCTTGGAGATGTCGCGCTCGCGGCGGCTGTAATGGTGGGTGTCGACCGTGAGGCAGAGCGCGCCGAAGCCGGCGGCGATGGCACGATCGAAGATCGCTTCGACCCAGGCATGGTCGCCGCGGACATAGAGCTGGAAGATCTTGAGCCCGTCCGGCACCTGTTTCCCGGTCTCCTCCAGATCAGGCTTCGACACCGAGCTCTGGAACATCGGGATGCCGAACGAGCCGGCCGCGTTGGCGACCGCCGCGGTCGCGGCCGGATCGAAGCGTTCGATGCTGCCGATCGGCGCGAGCGCCACCGGCATGGTGAACTTGCGCTTCAGGAACGTCGCGCTGGTGTCCGTCACGTGGACGTTGCGCAGGATGCGCGGCCGGAACGCCAGCGAGTCGATGGCCAGGCGATTGCGCCGCACCGTGGTCTCGGTCTCCGCGCCGCCGATCAGGTAGTCCCAATAGTTGCGGTCGAGCTTGGCGCGGGCCGCCAGCACGATCTCGTGCAGGTTGCGGAAGCGGTCGCGGAGCTCGTCCATGCCGGACAGCGGTTTGGCGGTGGGGACGTCGTTCATCGGGATGACCTGTTCGTGCGTTTGTTCTTGCTTAGGCGGGGATTTGGGCCGGGGCGCCGATTTTAAGCGAAGTGATGATCGCTTCAAAGGCGCCAATGAGGTTCACCATCTGGTCCGGGGTGACCAGGAACGGGCCGCGACCCTCGACGGCGTCGGCGAAGGATTCGACCAGGACCTTCAGCGAGTCGACGTGCTCGTAGGTCTGGGTCTGCGGCGGCGCGCCGCCGATCATGCCGACCGTGAGCTGATCCTCGTCGCGGGCCTCGGCCATGCCCTTGGAGCCGAACACGTGGACCCGCCAGATGTTCGGCGCGGCGCGGACGGTCGCCATGGTGCCGGTGGCGCCGGAGGCGAACTGCGCCAGCACGGCGAGGCAATCCCGCGGGTCGGGCGGCGGCTTCTGTTCGTAGAGCCTGGCGTCGACGCTGCGCATCGGCCCGCCCAGGTTAATCAGCGCATCGAGGATGTGGAGGCCGGCGCCGGTCAGGCCGCCGCCCGGCGACTCGTTCGGATCGTCGCGCCAGCCGCCGGCGACCGTGCGGGTCGAATGCTCGTTCGAATAGTGCGCCTCGATGTGGATGATCTCGCCGAGCGCGCCGCTTTTGACGAGCTTCGTCAGCTCGCGCATCGAGGCGAAGCAGCGCTTGTTGTTGCCGCTGCCGAGCACGACCTTGGCGTCGCGGCAGGCCGCGACCGCGCGGGCGGCCTCGGCTTTGGTCAGCGCCAGCGGCTTCTCGCACCAGACCGGCTTGCCGGCGCGGGCGACCGCGCGCACCTGCTCGACATGGAGTGAATGCGGCGTCGCGAGGAACACGGCCTGGACCTCGGGATTGGCGATCGCCTCGTCGAGCTCGGTGGAGAGCCTGAAGCCGTGCTGCGCGGCGAAGGCGCGGACGTCGTCCGGCTCCTTGCTGACGCCGTGGACGAAGCGGAGCTTGGGAGTCTTGCCCTGCACGGCGGTGACGAGGGATTTGCCCCAGCGTCCGAGGCCGATAACGGCGGCATTGATCATGTGGAATGGGTCCCCGGACTTTTGACGTTGCCAATGTCCGGCATTCACGCTGACATGGCAACCGGGTGGAAACGCGATCAATGAAGGTGCCGGAATGACAAAGAAAACGGTGGGTGTGATCGGGCTCGGGCTGATGGGCGAGGTGCTGGCGGGCCGGCTGATGGCCGCAGGCTTCGGCGTCAAAGGCTACGACGTCGATCCGGCGAAGAACGCCAAGCTGGTATCGAAGGGCGGGCAGGCCGCAGCGTCGTCGGCTGACGTGGCGGCTTGCGACACGATTGCGCTCGCGGTGTTCAACACCGATCAGGTCGAGGAGGTGTGCGAGAAGGCGCTGCTGCCGAGCGCCAAGCCCGGCACCGTCGTGCTCTGCACCAGCACCTGCGATCCGGACCGTATCCAGGCGCTGGGCGAACGGCTGAACGGCACCAGCTTGCGCTTTCTCGAAACGCCGGTGTCGGGCACCAGCGAGCAGGTGCGGGTCGGCGACGGCGTCGGCCTGATCGGCGGCGATCCGAAGACCGCGGACGACGCCAAGGCGGTGCTCGATGCGCTGTTTCCGCGGCGCTTCCATATCGGCAAGGCCGGCGACGGCGGCCGCGCCAAGCTCGCGGTCAATCTCATTCTCGGCTTGAATCGCATGGCGCTGGCCGAGGGGCTGACCTTTGCGGAGCGCATGGGGCTCGACCCGAAAGCGTTTCTCGCGGTGGCCCAGGGCTCGGCATCGCAGTCGCAGGTGATGGGCACGAAGGGCCCGAAGATGCTGGCGCGGGACTTTGCGCCGGAAGGCCGCGTCAAGCAGACGCTGAAGGACGTGCATATGATGCTCGACCAGGCCGAGCACCTCGGCCAGGAGCTGCCGATGCTGCGCGTGCATTGCGACGTGCTGGAGTCGTGCGTCCGCGCCGGGGAGGCCGAGCGCGACAACAGCATCATCGTCGAAGAAATCCGGCGGCGTCACCGCTCCAAATAACCGTCCTGTGACTTGACGCGATCCGGGCCGCCGCGTTTGATCCCGCCGGGTTGGAAACGTCCGTCTCTTAAGGAAAGGGTGTTGTCATGCTGACGCTGTTTTACGGTCCGGGGGCCTGCTCGATGGCCTCGCATATCGTTCTCGAGGAGAGCGGCGAGGAATACGAGCCGAAGAAGATGGACCTCGCCAAGGGCGAGCAGCGCAGCGAAGACTATCTGAAAATGAATCCGCAGGGCCGCGTACCGCTGCTGAAGCTCGACAACGGCGACTATCTCTCCGAGAACACCGCGATCCTGCCCTATCTCGGCAAGCGCTTCGGCGCCTGGCCGAAGGACAGCACGGCGGAAGCCAAGGCGATGTCGCTGATCGGTTTCTTTGCCGCGAGCGTGCATCCGGCTCACGCGCATGTGGGCCGCCCTGAGCGCTACACCGCCGACCAGTCGGCGTTCCCCGGCATCAAGGAGCAGGGGCTGAAAACCTTCCACGGCTACATGAAGCAGATCGACGGTATGCTGGCCGGCCGAGAGTGGTTCGGCGATTCCTACTCGGTGCTCGATCCGTATGGCTTCGTGTTCTACACCTGGGGCGTGCGCCGTGAGCTGCCGATGGGCGAGCTCAAGAACTACACGGCGTTCAAGGACCGCATGACCAAGCGGCCCGCGGTCGGCCGCGTGCTCGAGGACGAGAAGATCAAGGTCTAGGCGGCTCAGTTGCCCGGGCCGCGGCGCCATAGCAGCGCGGCCCGGGATTTCGTTTCAAGTCAGGTTTCGTATTTGAACGACAGCGCGACGCGGGTGCGGAACGCCGCGACCTTGCCGTTCTCCACCGTCATGTCCATCTTCGTGACTTCGGCGATCCGCAGATCGCGAAGCGAGCTCGCGGCGGTTTCCACCGCGCGCTTGCCGGCATCTTCCCAGGACGTCTTGCTGACGCCGACCACATCGACGATGCGATAGACGCCGCCTTGCTGCTTCTTCGCCATTTCCAGCCTCCCAAGGGTTTGTACAAGAGTTTGTACTCAGGGTTTGCAGGCGTGCATTGACGAGTGCTTGCACGCCCATCCTAGCTGGGACGGGAGGCTGTCCCAATGGGCTTGGGCTGGCCGTGGCGGCTAGAGGGCCTTCTCTTCCTTGAGCACGTCCATCGCGGCGCGGTGGGCCTCGTTGGCGGCGGGGATGCCGCAATAGAGCGCGACCAGCAGCAGGATCTCGCGGATCTCGTCGGGCGAGCAGCCGTTCTTCAGCGCGCCCTTCAGGTGCACGCGCAGCTCCGCCGGACGGTTGGCCGCGGCCATCATCGCGATCATGGCGAGGCTCTTGACGCCGAGCGACAGGCCCGGCCGGCTCCAGACGTCGCCATACGCATAGGCGTTGATGATGTGCTGCAGCGGCTCGCCGAAGGCGCCGAACGCGTTCATGCGCTGCTCGACGGAGGCTTCACCGAACAGCTCCTTGCGGAGCTTGAGGCCTTTGTCGGCGAGGTCTTTGGTATCCATGGCTGTCCCTGTTGTTGGCACCACTGGCGCAACACCACGGGTGTCATTGCCGGGCTTGACCCGGCAATCCATGAGCGGGCGCAGCGAATGCAATCGTAAGATTGTTCTCGGCTGTGACACCGTATGGACCCCCGCGTCAAGCGCGGGGGTGACGGTCGGCGTACGTGGCGGCGGTGCGGGTGAAGGCCGAGATCAATGCGCTGCCATCTTCGCGAGCCGCGCCGCGACCTTGAGCCGCTGCACGGTGTCGCCGGCGAGATGGCTCCAGATGAAGCCGTCGCGCACGAGCTTCTCGGCATGGCGCAGGGCATTCCCGCCGGCGCCGACGTGAATCTCCAGGTTCAGCTCCGTCACCTCCTGGATCACATCGGTCGAGAGGTTCATCGCAAGCCCGGCATTGGCCGAATGGACCTTGTGGTCGTGCTCCCAGGCCACCCGCATGACCAGCGACCGCAGCGCCTCGGTCCACATGTGCATCTTGTTGATCTTGAGCTGCACCAGCTGCTGCTCGAACAGCGGCCGGCCGCCCTGCGTCGCGGTCTTGGCGTGCCTCATCGCCGCCTCGCAAGCGTCGTCGCAGACGCCGAGCGCGTTCGCGGCCAATTCAAGATCGCCGAAGATGTCGCCGCCGGTGCGGTCGCCCGCGGCCTGGGTCTTCATGTCGGAGTTGTTGACGTGGCCCACCACGTTGGCGTGCGGCACGCGGGCGTTCTCGAAGATCATCTCGCCGTTGCGGTAGAACCGCCAGCCGCTCTTGTTGAACACCTTGCCGATGCGGAAGCCCGGCGTGTCGCGCGGCACCAGGAACATGGTGGTGCCCTGGCGCAGCGGCGCGTTCGGATCGGTGCGCGCGTCGATGAAGAACAGCTTGCCGACCGGCGCGTTGGCGATGAAGCACTTTTCGCCATTGAGGATCCACTCGTCGCCCTGGCGCTCGGCGCGGAGCTTGAGGCCTGCCTTGGGCGCGTCGCCCGGCGGCATGCGGTTGTCGGAGCCCGCCGTCGGCTCGGTGATGCCCTTGCCGAGCAGGAAGCGATGGTCCGCCACGAAAGGCCGCAGGAAACGCTCCTTCTGCTCGGGGTTGCAGGCCTGCGCGATCAGGTGGCTCCACTTCCAGTTCTGGCTGAAGGTCTTGGAGATGGCGCTGTCGCCGCGCGCGAGCTCGGCCATCACCAGCGCTTGCGTCACATAGTCGGTGCCTTCGCCGCCGTATTCCTTGGGCACCGCGAGCGTGCGGAAGCCGAGCTTCGATCCCTTCTCGACGATGTCCCAGTTGAAGGTGCCGTGGGCGTCCGGCGCCTCGTCGAGATCGAGCGAGATCGGCTTGATCTGCTCCTCCGCGAATTTGCGCGCCTGCATCTGCCAGGAGCGCTGCTCGTTGCTCAGTGAAAAGTCCATGGTCGCACCTCTTATTCCGCCGCGAGCATCGGCGCGCCGCGCCGAAATTGGGTGACGGCTTCGGCGATGCGCAGCCGGTCGTCGGCCGCGCCGTCGCCGGAGTACAGGCAGACGCGGGCGTCGTGGATGTATTTCTGCAGCGGCATGTCGCGCATCACGCCCATGGCGCCGAAGCATTCGGCGGCGTCTTTCGTTGCGCGATAGACCGCTTCGGTGGTGGTGACCTTCGCAATCGTCGACAGCGGCAGATCGGGCAGGCTTCTGTCGGCAAACGCATCGGGATGGTCCGCCGCCCAGGCGGCGCGCCATACGACAGTGCGCGCGACGTCGAGCCGGATCGCGATGTCGGCAAGCTTGGTGCCGATCGCCTGATGCTGCGCGATCGGGCGGCCGCCTTGCACGCGAAGCTGCGCATACTCCACCGCGGCCTCGTAGGCGGCGCGGCCGATGCCGATGTTGACGGCCTCGTTGAGCGGGATGGCGCGGCCGGTGTCCGGCGCGCCGCCGAGCGTGAGGAGATTGCCGGCCGGCACGCGGCAGTCCTTCAGCTCGATCCGGCCGGAGGTGCCGTGGTGCCAGCGCGGGCCGGGCCGGTCGGTGACACTCAGTCCCGGCGTGTCGCACGGCACGAGGATCAGGGCAGGGCCCTTGTCGGTCTGCGCCTCGACCGCGATCAGCTTGGCGAGCGGCGCGTTGGCGACGTGATCCTTCACGCCGTTGATGATGAAGTCGTTGCCGCTGCGCGTCGCGGTGGTCGCGATGCGGCGCTCTGCGCCGCCGGAGCGGTGATAGTTCACGCCCAGCGCCGTCTCGGCATCGGGCTCGCGCTCCGCGCAGGCGAGGTGATAGTCGTCGTCCTCTAAGAATTTTTGCAGGAAGCGGTCGCCTTGTTCCGTGGTCATCGCTGGAAACAGCCGCAGTGACAGTGCCGCGGTCTCGGCGAGTACTGCAGCGAAATCCGTGTCGCCCACGGCCAGCTCCTCGATGACGATGCAACAGGTCAGCGCATCGGCGCCGACGCCGCCGAGGTCCTCGGGCAGTGCGAGCGTGCGCAGCCCCATCTGCGAGGCCTTGCGAAGCACGTCCACAGGCAAGGTGCGGTCGGCGAGATCGAGCCGGTCGGCCTTCAGCGTCACCGGCTTGACCTCGTCATTGACGAAGCTTCGCACGGTGTCGCGAAACTCCAACTGCTCAGGTGACAGATGCAGATTGTACATTTGGATTCCTATTCGGCTTTGATTCCCGCGGTCTTGACCACGTCGGCCCAGCGGTCGAGCTCGACCTTGATGTATTGCTGGAACTGCTCGGGATTCTTGTAGCTCGCGACGATGAATTGCTGCTGGAAGTACTTCTTCGTCTCCGGGTCTTCGAGGAACCCGACGATTTCCTTGGTCAGGCGGTCGACGATCGGCTGCGGGGTCTTGGCCGGCACGAAGATGCCGACCCAGGCCGCCATCTCGAAGCCCGGCACGGTCTCGGCGATTGCCGGGACGTCCGGCAGGCCTTCGATGCGCTTCGGCTCGCCGACGCCGAGAGCGTTGAGCTTGCCGCCGCGCACGTGCTCGATCGCGGTCGCGACGTTGTTGTACATCAGCTGGACCTCGCCCCCGAGGACTGCGGTGGTGGCGGGGCCGACGCCGCGATAGGGCACGTGGGTGAGCTTGATGCCGGCCTGGATCGCCAGCAACTCGAGGCCCATGTGGCTGAAATTGCCGATGCCGCCGGACGAGAAGTTCAGCGCGCCGGGCTTCTCCTTCGCGGCCTTGATCATGTCCGCCACTGTCTTGATCCCAGTGCCGGGATTGGCCGTGAGCAGCGACGGGAACTTGATCATCTGGCCGACGCCGATGAAGTCGCGCAGCGGGTGATACGGATTGTTGGGATAGAGCGCCGGATTGACGATCATCGGCCCGTCGGAGATCGCGCCGATGGTGTAGCCGTCCGGCTCGGCCTGCATCAGCTGCTGGGTGCCGATCGCGCCGTTGGCGCCGCCGCGGTTCTCGACATAGACCTGCTGGCCGAGCCGGTCGCTCAGGCCCTTCGCGGCAAGCCGCGCGATGAGATCGGTGCCGCCGCCGGCCGGGAACGGACAGATCATCTTGATCGAGCGCGTCGGCTGCCAGGTCTCCGCGTGGGCGAGCGCCGGCGCCACGGCAAGGAGGCCGAGCACAAGTGCGGTTCTGGTCAGTACCCCGTTCATTGCCGTCCTCCCGATCGAGTTGTTGTTTGTCGTTCAGAGCGCCGCGACGATGGCGTCTCCCATTTCGGTGGTGCTCGCCTTGCCGCCGAGATCGCGCGTCAGCGCCTTGCCGTCGGCCAGTACCTTGGTCACCGCTTTGAGCATCAGGGCGGCCGCGGCGGTGGCCTTGTCGTTCCTGTGCTTCCGTCCGAGCCAACCCATCAGCATCTGGCCCGACACGATCATGGCGTAGGGGTTGGCGATGTTCTGCCCGGAGATGTCCGGCGCAGAACCATGCGTCGCCTGCGCCATGGCCTGCTTCTCGCCGATGCAGAGCCCCGGCGCGAGGCCAAGCCCACCGACCAGGCCCGCGCCGATATCGGTCAGGATATCGCCGAACTGGTTGGTGGTGACCACCACGTCGAAGCGCTGCGGATCGGTGACGAGCTTCATGGCGATCGAGTCGATCATCATCTCGTCAAAGGCGACGTCGGGATAATCCTTCGCGACCTTGCGGCATTCCTCGGCGAACATGCCGCAGGCGAGCCGATAGACCGGCTCTTTGTGTGCAGCGGTGACCTTCTTCCGCGGTCTTGTGCGGGCGAGCTCGAAGGCCTCGCGCGCGACACGGTTCGAGCCCTTCCGGGTGATCACCCGCGCCGAGATGGTGATGTCGTCGTTCGGCCGGAACTCCGGCAGGCCCGCCACCACGGTCTCCGAATAGAGCATGCCCTCGGTGAGCTCGCGAAAGAACGCGATGTCGACATTCTTGTGGATCGACGGAATGGTCGGATGCGACAGCGACGGCCGCAGCGCGGTGAACAGATCGAACTTCTTGCGGATCGGCGGCATCACCCAGGTCATGTCGCCGCGCGGATAGGCGCCGTGGCCGATCGGACCCATGAACCAGCCGTCGAGGGTGCGCAGCGTCTCCTCGGTGATCTTCGGCAGCGTGTCGCCGTATTTGTCGTGGCCGGCCTTGCCGATCAGCAGCTCGTGCCATTCGATGGCGAGGCCGGTCTTGGCCGCGGCCGCCTTCATCACCTTCACAGCTTCAGGAACAACTTCCAGGCCGATATCGTCGCCATGCATAATTCCGATTTTCAAAGTGCTGTTCCCTTTCTCTCCACCCGGCACGAAGCCAGCCCGGCCTCATCCTGAGGAGCGTTGCCATAAGCGCGTAAACGGGCTGGTGGCGGGCTCCTCAGGATGAGGCGGGGGTGGATTCTGTCGCTGTCGCAGTTCACTCGCTGTCCACCTTGATCCCAGCGTCGGCGATGTCGCGGCGCCAGGTCTCCATCTCGTTCTTGAGCCAGGCGCGCGCGTCCTCGGCGGTCTTGTCGATCGGCGCAACCAGGCCGCTTTTTTCGAAGATCGCCTTCAACTCCGGCGTCTGCGCCGCGGCGGTAAACGCAGCGTGCAGCTTGTCGATGATCTCGCGCGGCACGCCCGCTGGCGCAAAGGCCGCGTTCCATTGCGAAGGACGGAAGCCTTTGAAGCCGAGCTCGTTCAGCGTCGGCACATCGGGCCATGCCGGCAGCCGCTCGTCCGCGGCGACCGCGAGTGGCCGCACCCTGCCGGCCTTGATCATGCCGACCGGATTGGAGACGTTGAACCACGACACATGCGTGTCACCGCCAGCGACATCCCTCAGGATACCCGCGCCGCCGTCCTTGAATGGAATGTGCACGAGCTTCAGCCCGCCGGCGCGCTTCGCCAGGATTTCGGTGTTGACGTGCTGATAGGCGCCGACGCCGGCGCTGGCATAGCGCACCTCGTCGGGATGCGCTTTGGCGTATTCGATGAACTCGGCGAAGGTCTTCGGCGGGAAGTTCGTCGTCGTCGCCATGAAGAACACCGGCGCGTCCGCGGTGCGGGCGATGATCTGCACGTCGCGGTCGTAGTCGATCGTCATGCGCTTGGCGAGCAGCACCGGCGTGAGGCAATTGGTCGAGATATTGCCGACCATGATGGTGTAGCCATCGGGCTTGGCGCGCGCCATTTCCTCGATGGCGATGATGCCGGAGGCGCCGGGCTTGTTCTCGACCAGCACGGTCTGGCCGAAGGTCTTGCGAAGGTAGTCGCCGTAGTAACGCGCGACCACATCGGTGAGCCCGCCCGGCGCATAGGGGATCAGCACGCGGATCGGACGGTTGGGATAGGTGCTCTGTGCGGAAGCCGGGGTTCCCAGCAGTGCGATGCAGACAAGCCAAAGCAAGACGGCGCCCATTCGACGCATCACATTCCTCCCTGCGGCACGCCGTTTCGGCGCGCTGTTTTTTAATTGCCCGGATTGTAGGAAGCGGCGGCAGCCCTGCACAAGCACCAATCCGCGGATTCCGTGCGGCGCTTTCCCGCGTGCACAAAACGATGGCAAAGTGCGGCCGGGCGGAGTAGGGCGTGCGTCATGAACAAGATCGAAGTGCGGCCCGGCGTGACGATGGCTTACGAGGACCATTGGTTCGGCGAGCCGTGGACCTTGCCCGAGCCGGTGGTGATGATCCACGGCAATTCGGAATCCTCGCGTGCCTGGACCTGCTGGGTTCCGCATCTCGCGCGGCACTACCGCGTCATCCGCCCCGACCTGCCGGGCTTCGGCATGTCGCCCGAGCCCGCGGACTACGGCTGGACCGCAGGTGAGCTTGCGGCCGACATCGGGCGCTTTCTCGACGCGATGAAGATCGAGCGCTGCCATCTGGTCGGCGCAAAATACGGCGGCTCGGCCTGCATGCGGTTGGCGATCGACCAGCCGTCGCGACTGCGGTCGCTGTGCCTATTCGGATCGCCGGTGCGCGGCAGTGGCAGCGGCAACGCCGATCTCATCCGCATCAAGGGTGTGCACCGCTGGGCCGCCGAGACCATGCGTTTGCGGCTCGGGAGCACGGCGTCCGAGGCGCAACTGAAGTGGTGGGCGGACGAACTGATGGGCAAGACCTCGACCCGCCCAGCCTTCAACGCCTCGGCCTCGCGCATCGATATGGAACTGGAAGACGAGCTGTCGCGCATCACAGCGCCAACGCTGATCGTCACCACGCAGGAGAGCGGTCTGCAGACCGTCGAGGCGGTCGAGCGTTATGCGGCGAAGATTGCGGTGTCACGGGTGATCGTCATGCCGGGCGACAGCTATCACATTGCGGCGGTCGAGCCGGATGTCTGCGCACAGCATGCGCTGGCCTTCATGCGCGAGGCGGACGCCGCCAAGGCGAGGGCTGCGGAATGATCACACGGCGCAGTGTTGTCTCTGGATTGGCGGCGGGCGTTGCGCTGCCGAAGTATGCGCTGGCGCAGGCCTATCCGACGCATCCGGTCCGCATCATCGTGCCGTTCGCGCCGGGCGGCGGCGCCGACATCGTGTCGCGTTTGATCTCGCCCTACATGCAGGCCTCGCTCGGCCAGTCGGTGATCGTCGAGAACCGCGCCGGCGCCGCGGGACGAATCGGCACCGGCGTGGTGGCGAAGTCCGATCCCGACGGCCACACGCTCCTGGTTTCGACCGAATCCTCGCTGGTGATCGCGCCGCATATCGGCCAGTCGATCGGCTACGATCCGCTCAAGGATTTCGCGCCGGTGTCGCTGCTCACCCGCAACACCGTGATGCTGGTGGTGCATCCGTCCTTGCCGGTGCAGAACCTGCAGCAGTTCATGGCGCTGGCGCGCGCCAAGCCCGGCGAGTTGTTCTACGCGTCGTCGGGCGTCGGCGGTCCCAATCATCTGGCCGGCGAGATATTCAACCGCATGACCGAGCTGAAGATCACCCACGTGCCGTTCCAGGGCACAGGGCTCGCTATCCAGGCGGTGATCTCCAACCAGGTGCCGGCGATGTGGGGCTTCATGGCGGGGCTCATCCCGCATATCCGTGGCGGCGCGCTGCGCGCGCTCGCGGTCGGCGGCTTGGAGCGCTCCAAGGTGCTGCCGGAGGTGCCGACCGTGGCCGAAGCGGGCGTGCCGGGCTACGAGGCGGTGTCATGGATCGGCATGGCGGCGCCTGCGGGGCTGCCCGCGCCGGTGATGGACAAGCTCGGAGGCGCGGTCCGCGCCGCGATGGCCGAGAAGGCCGTGACCGACAATCTGGTCAGCAGCGGCTCCGAGGTGGTGGCGAGCCAACCCGGCGAATTCCGCCAGGTGATGGAGCGGGACCTCGCCAAGTACGGCAAGCTCGCCGATCTGTTCAAGACGGTGCAGTGATGGCGCAGCATCAATCCACCCGGACGCTCGCGTCCTTCGCGGCGGAGCTCGACCTCAAGACGCTGCCGGACGAGGTGCGGCAGAAGCTCGGCTGGCTGTTCCTCGATCATCTGCGCGTCTGCTCGATCGGCGCGCGGCTGCCGTGGAGCGACTGGTCGCGGCGCTATGTCGGGCTGGTCGGCCGCGCCGGCAACTCGCATGTGCTGTTCGAGGCCGAGACGGTCAATCCGCAGCACGCGACGTTCCTCAACGTCACCTTCGGCTCGAGCTTCGACGGCGACGACACCCATGTCGGCGCCATGCTGCATCCCGGCGTCGCCGCCTGGTCGGCGGCGCTTGCGGTCGGCGAGCACACCGGCGCGGCAGGGCCGGATGTGCTGGCCGCGGTCGTTGCGGCCTACGAGACGATCATCCGCATCGGGCTGTCGGTGCAGCCCGGGCACTTCAAGCGCGGCTTCCAGAGCACCGGCACTTGCGACGGCTTCGGCACGGCGGCTGCTGCGGGACGGCTGCTCTTCCGCGGCAAGGACGCGGCCCAGAAGATCGCCGATGCGCTGGGCATCGCCGGGGGACACGCCGGCGGGCTCGCGCAGTTCTACTATTCGGGCGGTTCGGCGAAGCGCATCCACGCCGCGCACGCGGCCGAAGGCGGCGTCACAGCCGCCCTGCTCGCCGAGCAGGGCTTCAGCGGGCCGAACGACATCATCGAGGGGCAGGGCGGCTTCGCCCGCGCCTATGCGGACGGCTTCAATCCGGCGCTGATCGAAGAAGGCCTAGGGCAGCGCTTCCATCTGATGGACGTGCTGATGAAGTCGCACGCCGCCGCAGCCCGCGTCGCGGCCGGCATCGACGCCATGCTGGCGTTGCGCGAGCAGCACGGCTTCGGCAGCGCCGACATCGCCAACATGGCGCTGGGCATCCCGAAGATCATCCAGGGGCGGCTCACCAATCCGCATCCGGTCGATTTGCAGGCCGCGCAGATGTGCCTGCCGTTCAGCGTGGCGCTGGCCGCCAAGGTTCCGCTCACACCGGGCGGCATCACCACGTTGGGCATTCCGGACTATGAGGCCGGGCTGAAGGACAAGAGCCTCCACTCCATCGAGGAGCGCACCACGATCGCGCTCGACGACGAGGTCGAGGCCGCGAGCAACGAGCTTTCCACTGCGGCACGGGTGTCGGTGGCGCTGCGCGACGGACGGAAGCTCTCGATGCTGGTGCCGGCGCCGAAGGGTAGCCCGTCGCAGCCTTTCACGGCCGCCGAGCACGAGGCGCGTTTCATCCAGGAGCTGTCGCCGCGCGTCGGTGACAAGGTCTGCGGCGAGATCGTCGCGATGTCCCGCGATCTCGACCGGCTCGATCCGCGTTGGCTCGGCCAGGCGCTGTCCGGCAACCACTGAGAAACAGTCAATACAACGAGTCGATTTTGTGCAGGACTGGGTCCCCGCTTCCGCGGGGACGAACGGTTGATGGTTCGGCGGACTCTCTCACCGTTCGTCCCCGCGGAAGCGGGGACCTAGGGCCACAGACACCGACGCTGTGGATCTGATTCTCGCTACTTCATGCCCACCAAATCGAACAGCTCGTTGCCGAGCTGCTTCCTCGCCTCGGCATAGATCGGCTGCACCGCCTTGGCGAAGGCGTCGTGCTGCGCGCCGTCGAGCTCGACGAGCTCGCAGCCTTCCGCCTTGATCGCGTTCTCGGCGTCCAGCTCCTCCTTCACGTGCAGCCCGCGCTGGAACGCCACCGACTCGTTCACCGCCTTCTGCATCGCGGCCTTCAGGTCGTCCGGCCAGGCGTCGAAGGTCGGCCGGTGCAGGAAGATCGGCCGCGAGATGTAAAAGTGATTGCTGACGGTGTGGAAGCGGTGGAACTTGTGCACGCCGTAGGTCACCGTGTTGGTCAGCGGGTTCTCCTGGGCGTCGATCTCCGAGGCCTTGATCATCCGGATCGCGTCGGTGAGATCCATGATCATCGGCTTGGCGCCGAGCAGCTCAAACGTCCGCGCCTGGATCTTGCTCGGCAGCACGCGGATGCTCATGGCCTTGAGGTCGGCCGGCGTGCGGATGGTGCGCACCTTGTTGGAGATGTGGCGGAAGCCGTTCTCGTACCAGCCGAGGATGCGGAAGTTGGTCTTGCTTTCGATCGCCTGGACGAGCCGCTTGCCGAGCGCGCCGTCCATCGCGGCGCGCGCCTTCTCGGTGTCGGCGAACACGAACGGCATGTCGACGAAGCTCAGCTCCGGCACGCGGTCGGTGAGATAGCTCGACGACTGGTAGCCGAGCGTGAGCAGACCGCTCTCGACCAGCCAGACGATCTCCTCGGCCTTGTAGCCGAGGTCCATGATGTTCCAGGCGTACTTCACATCGATGCGGTCGCCGAACTGCGCGACGAGCTTGTCGCCGATCAGCTTCATCGCCTGGCTGAAGCCGGTGGTGGGCGGCCCGTAGCCGCCCATGCGGATCACGATCGGATTGGCCATATTCGTTCCTGCTATTTCATGTTCTCGGCGAGCCAGTCTGCGGCGAAGTCGATGCCGACCTGGCGGTTGTCGACATGGGCGTGCTCGGCGCCGCCTTCCTCGGTGGTGAAGATCTTGATCGTCTTGTTGGTCGAGCCGACCGCGTCATAGAGCTTCTGGGCGTTCTCGACCGGCACGACGCGGTCGTTGCCGGCGTGAGTCACCAGGAACGGGCAGGTGATGTTCTTCGCCGCGTCCTTCAGCGAGAACTTCTTCGCGATCTCGATGCCCTCGTCCTCGTCGGCCGCGCCCGCGACCCAGCGCCACTGGAAGTTCGACTGCGCCACGCTCTTGGGGGCGTTCTTGTTGGCTTCCTTGATCTTGGTCTGCCAGGCGGCGAGGTCCCAGTGCAGCGCCGAGAGCGCGATGCAGGCCGCATAGCGCTTCTCGTAGGCCGCGATGCGCGACGAGTAATAGCCGCCGAAGCTGTAGCCCATGATGGCGATGCGCTTGGCATCCACATCCGGACGCTTGGCCAGACAGTCGAAGGCCGCGCCGCCCGGCACCTCGTAGTCGTAGCGGCTCGGCATGTCGCGCATGCGCCGCATCTCGCCCATGCCGGGGCCGTCCATGCAGAGCGTGTTGAAGCCGCGGCGCGCGAACTCCAGGCCGCAGAAGAAGATGCTCATCTCCTTGGCGTTGTCCATGCCGTTCAGCACCACGACGGTGGGCTTCCGGCCTGTGCCTTTGCCCGGCATGAACAGCGCCGGCAGCGTGGTGCCTTCATAGGGCACCTCGATGAACTCGACTTCCGGATAGCGCAGCCGGATGCCCTGGTGCCAGACCTTGTAGGCATGCGCGCACTGCGCCTTCTTTTCCGGGCTCGGCGAGATGAACCGCTCGGCGTTGTAGTGATAGATGCCGGCGCGGAGGTAATAGTCGCCGGCCGTGATCTTGCGGTTCTTGGCCAGCGCCTCGTCGCCGCGCTTCTCGATCAGGTCGCCGAGTGCGCGCCATTCCTCGAACCAGGCCTTGCCGCGGTCGGCTTCGCCCTGCCGCGCCCGGAGCTTCTCGCAGCAGCGGTCCATCTCCTCGAGCGCGACCACGCCATAGGGCGCCATGCCCTTGAGGATCAGCGTGGCGTTGGACCAGAGGAAGTTGTCGGGGAAGTGGTCGTTCCAGGGGCCGCGAGACATTCCAATTCGCCTTCTTAAACAAGGATGGCCGGGATAGAGACCCGGCCATCGGGACAGAGGATGGGCAGCAATCTATTCCGGCTTGATGCCCGCGTCTTTGATGATCTTTGTATAGAAGTCGAGCTCGGATTTCATGTAGCGGGCGAACTCGGCCGGCTCCGTGCCGCGCGGCACCATGCCCTGCACCGCGAGCTTCTCGATCACGTCGGTCTGCCCGACCGCTTTCGCGGCCTCGTCGCGCAGCCGCTGCACGATCGGCGCGGGCGTGTCGGGCGGCGCCAGGATGCCGTACCAGCCGGTGATCTCGAAGCTGAGGCCGTTCTCCTGCATGGTCGCCACTTCTGGGAGCGTCGCCGAGCGCTTGCCGCCGGTGATGACGACCGGCGTGACCTTGCCCTCCTTGGCCTGCGCCGACATCATCGGCATGGCGTCGAACATCAGGTCGATGTGGCCGCCGAGCAGGTCGTTCAGCGCCGGCCCGGAGCCGCGATAGGGCACGATGTCGATATCGAGCTTGGCCGTGGTCTTCAGCAGAGCCGTCGCGAGGTAGAGCGAGCTGCCGGTGCCGCCGCCAGTGCCGAACTTGAGCTTGCCGGGTTTCTTCCGCGCATAGTCGATCACGTCCTTGATGCTTTTCAGCCCGAGGTCGTTTCGCGACACCAGGATCAGCGGCCCGGTCGAGACCTCGGTGATGGCCGCGAATTTCAGGAGATCGACCGGATAGTCCGGATGCAGCGCCTGGGTGATCAGCGAGCTCGACGAGATGAAGTAGAGCGTGTGGCCGTCGGCCAGCGAGGCCAGGACCTCTTTCGCGGCCGGAATGAAGTTGCCGCCGGGCTTGTTCTCGACCACGACGGTGGTCTTCATGAACTCGCTCATCTTCTGCGCGACGAGCCGCCCGGTCACGTCGGTGCCGCCGCCGGCGGAGAGGCCGATGACCATGCGGATCGGCTTGCTCGGGAAATCCTGCGCGGCGGCGACGCCGAGCGACGCCGATGTGAAGCCGAGAACGAGCGCCGCTCCGCAGGCGCTCCGCATCCACGAACCCATGACATCCTCCCGTATCGTCTTGTTCAGGCGCGCGTTGATCGCGCGCTCATGTTTTGAAGGGCGCGAGATATCCTACGGCTTGATGTTCGCGTCCTTGGTGATCTTGGCGTAGACCGCAAGCTCGGACGCGATGTACTTCGCCCATTCGCCGGGCTGCGTCGCAAGCGGCTCCATGCCTTGCTCATCGAGTGTCTTGATGATGGCCGGATCGGCGACTGCTTTGGCGACCTCGTCACGGATTTTCTGTGTGATGGCTGTGGGCGTGCCAGGCGGCGCCAGCATGCCGAACCAGCCGTACATCTCGTAGTCTGGATAGCCGGACTCCTTGATGGTCGGCACGTTGGGGAGGGCAGACGAGCGCTTTGCGCTGGTCACCGCGATCGGCGTGACTTTGCCTTCCTTCGCCTGCGGCGCCATCACCGGCATGGCGTCGAACATGCCGTCGATATGGCCGCCGAGCAGGTCGTTCAGCGCAGGGCCCGCGCCGCGATAATTGGCGATGTTGATCTGGATGCCGGCCTTGGCCTTGAGCAGCTCGGTCGCGAAATAGAGCGAGCTGCCGGTGCCGCCACCCGCGCCGAAGGTGAGCTTGCCGGGGTTCTTCTTGGCGATGTCGACCACTTCCTTGAGCGTCTTTGCACCAAGCTCGTTCTTCACCACCATGATCAGCGGACCGGTCGCCACCTCGGTGATCGGCGACAGCTTGGTCAGGTCGAACGGATAGTCAGGGTGCAGCGGCTGGGTGATCAGCGTCGAGGTCGAGATGAAGAACAGCGTGTGGCCGTCGGCCGGCGACGCAGTCAGCTCCTTCAGCGCCGGGATGAAGTTGCCGCCGGCCTTGTTCTCGACAATGACCGGATGCTTCATGGTCTCGCTCATCTTCTGAGCGATCAGCCGCGCCATCACGTCGGTCGCGCCGCCGGCCGCAAGGCCCACGATGATCCGGATCGGCTGCTGTTTCGGAAAATCCTGCGCGTTGGCCGGGCTCAGCGCCAGAAGCGCGCCCGCCAGCACAGCACCGGCGGCCCGGATGCCCACCATCGCCCTCATCACAACCTCCCTGTCGTTTCTTTATTCGGCCAGCAGCGTAGCCATGATCTTGTCGCGCGTCAGCGGCAAATCGCGCACCCGTTTGCCGAGCGCGCGGGCGAGCGCGTTGCCGATCGCGGCTCCTGTGGGCCCAACCGAGGCTTCGCCGAGGCCGAGCGTCGGCTCGTTCGGATTGTCGATCAGCTCGATGTCGATCTCCGGAATGTCGGAGAAGCGCAGGATCGGATAGTCCTCCCAGGTGCGGGTCGAAACGCGGCCGTCGTCGAACCTGACCTGCTCGCGCATCACGAAGCTCGCGCCCTGGATGATGCCGCCCTCGAGCTGGTTGCGGGCGCCGTCCGGCGCGATCACCAGGCCGGCATCGGCGGCGCACCAGATTTTCCGGAGCTTGATGTCCTCCGCGACGTCGAGCTCGACCACGACCGCCGCGAACGAGGCGATGTTCTTGTAGCGGGCGAAGCCGAACCCCTTGGCGCGGCCATCGGGCATGGGCTTCCCGTCGAACCAGCCGCTGATCTGAGCGGCGGTCTCGACGACGCGGCGCGCCCGCGGATCGGAGAGGAGAGACAACCGGTAGGTTACCGGATCTTCGCCGACAGCATCGGCCAGCTCATCCACGAAGCTCTCGATCGCGAACACATTGGCCCAGGCGCCGAGCCCGCGCAGCGACGAGGTGCGCATCGGCACCTCGGGCAGCATGTGATGGATCATCCGGTGGCGCGGCAGGTCGTAGATCGGGATCGCGTTGCGGGTGGCGCCGCCGCCGCGCTCGTCCGGCACGTCGCCGAGCGGGTTCTGCTTGGGCGCATTGGGCAACGCTTCCGCGCCGATCAGGTTGGAGTTGCCGTTCATGCCCGGCCGCTGCGCGTGCGGCGGGCTCCACAGCTCGATGCTCCAGTCGACCGGCTTGTTCTCGTTGCCGAGCACGGCGCGGAGCTTGATCGCCATCGCGGTGCTGATCGGGGAGGCGGCGAACTCGTCCTCGCGCTGCCATTGCACCCGTATGGTGCGGCCAGGGTGGCGCATGGCGATGAAGGAGGCGTCGAAGGCGGCATCGTCGGCGGTGTTGTGGCCGTAGGCGCCCGAGCCCTGGCGATGCAGCACGGTGACCTGCGCGGCGGGGAGCCTGAGCGCCTTGGCGAGCCAGTCGCGCAACACCGCGGGCCCCTGGCAATGCGACCAGACTTTGAGAGCGCCGTCCTTCCATTCGGCGAGCGAGCAGCATGGCCCGATCGAACCGTAAGTGAGGAAGGGGCGGGAGTATTCGGCCTCGACCACGCGGCCGCCCGGCACTGCGTTGCGCTGGCCCGCGTCGGTGACCTTGTCCTTGGATTTCTGCGCCTTCAGCCAGTCGCGGGTGCCGACATTTGCGGGCGGCGGCGTGCCGCCCTCCCAACGCGCCAGCGGGCGCGCGGCTTCGGCCGCGCGCATCACGGCGATCTCGCTGTCGGAGATGAAAGCGACGAACTCGCCCTCGCGCAGGATTTCGATCGGCGCCTTGGCGGCCTTGCGCACGGCGTTCTCGTCGAGCGCGGCGAGATGCGCGCCGCGCCACGGCTGGCGCAGCACGCGGGCATGCAGCACGTTCGCAGGTGTGATGTCGTGGATGAAGCCCGCGCCCGCGATCTTCGCCGGCAGATCGAGCCGCGGCAGGTGCTTGCCGACGATCCGGTAGCTCGACGGCTTCTTCACCGGTGCGGTGCCGGTGGCGCGGCGGTCGAGCGCGATCTCGTTTGCCATCGACCAGTAATCGCGGCCGGTGTCCTTTCCGGAGCGCAGGAACCTGCCGTTCTCGACCGTCAATTCGCCCGGGGAGCAGCGCAGCGTCTCGGCGAGCCGTTCGATGAACAGCGAGCGCACCTCGGCGCAGACCAGGCGGATCGACGCGCCGCCGACCGCGACCGAATAGCTGCCGGACGTGAAGCCTTCGGCCGGACTGATATCGGTCTCGCCGGAGACGAGGTGAATCTGGTCGGGCCGCACATCCAGCTCTTCGGCGGCGATCTGGGTGAGCGCCGTGAGGATGCCCTGGCCGATCTCGACCTTGCCGGAGCCGACCCGCACGCGGCCCTGTTCCTTGAACGCGACCCACTGCGACAGGATCGGGTTGTCGGTGAGGCTCAGCGGCAGCGCGTTGGAGATCATGGCCGCGCTCCGGTGATCGCGGTGGCGGCCTTCTGCACCGCGCGAACGACGCGGTTGTGAATGCCGCAGCGGCAGAGATGCGGATCGAGCGCCGCGATGATGTCGGCGCGGCTCGGCTTGCGGTTCTTTTCAAGCAGCGCCGAGGCCGAGATCAGGATGCCGGACAGGCAATAGCCGCATTGTCCGGCCTGCTCGTCGAGGAACGCCTGCTGCAAGGCATGCAGCGCGCCGCCGTTGGAAAGCCCTTCGACTGTGGTGATGGCCCAGCCGGTGACGGTCGCGGCCTCGCGCGAGCAGGAGAACTCCGGCTTGCCGTCGATCAGCACCATGCAGGCGCCGCACTGCTCGGTGCCGCAGCCGAACTTGGTGCCGCGCAGGTCGAGATGGTCGCGCAGCACGGTCAGCAGCGGCACCGTGCCGTCGCAGGTGACGGAAACAGCGCGGCCGTTGACGACGAAGTCCAGTTTGTCGCTCACACCCGCTCCATTCCCATCCGCCTACTGCTCGATCTTGATACCCTTGGCGTCGATGAATTTCGACCAGTTCCTGATCTCGTTCTCGAGCTTGACTTTCAGCGCTGAGCCCGGCGCGAACGACGGATCGGTATCGACCCTCATCAGCCGCTCGCGCACCGCGGGGTTTTCCATCGTGGCCTTCATGGCCTGCTCGACCTTGGCGCGGATCGGCTCGGGCACGCCTTTCGGCGCGAAGATGCCCCACCAGAATTCCAGCTCGACCTCGGCAAGCTTGAGGCCGAGATCGCCACGCAGCGAGGGCGTGTCCGGCAGCGAGGGGGCGCGCTTGTTGCTGGTGACGGCGATGCCCTTCACCAGCTTGCCTTCCATCTGCGCCTTGGCGACCGGCAGGGCGGACGTCACCGCCGCGATCTGGCTGCCCGCAACCGCGGCGGCGGCCGGGCCGCCGCCCTTATACGGCACGTGCACGGCCTGCATGCCGGCGCCGTCGAGGATCACCTCCATGGTCAGATGCGACACGCTGCCGTTGCCGGCGCTGCCGTAGTCGAACTTCTGCGGCTGGGTCTTCGACCAGGCGACGAACTCCTGGAACGTGTTGGCCGGAATGTTGTTGGCTATCGTCAATACCAATGGCGTGCTGCCCATGGCGACGACGGCGTCGTAGTCGCGCAGCGGATCGAAGCCGGACGGATGCTTCTTGTACAGCGCCGGGTTGATGCCGAGCGCGTTTTCGGCGACCAGGAAGGTGTAGCCGTCGGGCGGTGAGCTCGACACATACAGCCAGCCGACATAGCCGCCGGCGCCGCCCTTGTTCTCGATGACGATGGACGCGCCGAGCGCCTGGCTGAGCTCGTTCTGAATCTGGCGGAAAAAGGTGTCGGTCGCGCCGCCCGGCGGGAACGCGACCACGAAGCGCACCGGGCGGTCGGGATAGTTGCTCTGCGCGGAGGCGAGCGCTGGAGCGACCAGCAGGGCACAGAGGATCAAGCACCATCGGACGACACGCGTCATGAGCAATTCCCCCTCAATTCTATTCAGAAGCTCATTCGACCACGGCCCGCGGCGGCCGTCGATAGGGCCCGCAGCGTGCATCGATGCGGCACTTCGCCGTGGCGCACTATTCCGCCTTGATGCCTTTGGCGTCGATGAAGCGCGTCCAGTTCTTGATCTCGTTGGAAAGCTTGGTGTGCATCGCCGGGCCGTCGATCACGTCAGGCGTGATGTCAAGCTTGGCGAGCCGCTCGCGCGCCGCCGGGCTGTTCATCACCTTGGCGAAGGCCGCGTAGAGCTTGGCCTTCACGGCATCCGGCATCCCCTTCGGCCCGAACACCGCGAACCAGAAGCGCAACTCCACGTCAGCCGGCGGCACGCCCGCCTCACGCATGGTCGGCACATCGGGCATCGCGGGCGAACGCTCCGGGCTCGTCACCGCCAGCGCCTTGACCTTGCCGCTTTCAACCAAGCTCTTGCTCGCCTGCACCGAGGTGATGGTCATCGGCACGTGGCCCGCGACCACGTCGCCCATCGCCTGGCCGCCGCCCTTATAGGGCACGTGCACGGCCTGCAGGCCGGTCCTGTCCATGAACACTTCGAAGTTCAGATGCGAGACGCTGCCGACGCCCGCGGAGGCGAAGTCCATCTTCTTCGACTGGGTCTTCGAATAGGCGAGCAGCTCCGCGACGGTCTTGACCGGCACGTTGTTGGAAACGAGCAACGCCGACGGCGCGGCGGCAAGGCCCGCGATCGCGTCATACTGCGTCATCGGATCGAAATTCGACTTGGTCTTCTTGTACAGCGCCTGGCTGATCGCGACCGCGTTCTCGGCAAGCAGCAGCGTGTAGCCGTCCGGATCGGAGGATGCGACGTGGGTCCAGGCGATGTAGCCGCCGGCGCCGGGCTTGTTCTCGATCACCACCGGCTGGCCGAGCGCCTCCTGCAGATCGGCCGAGATCTGCCGCGCGAAGGTGTCGGTCGCGCCGCCCGGCACGAAGGCGACGATGAAGTGGATCGGCTTGTCGGGGTAATTGCTCTGCGCCGATGCGGTGGTGGCTAAAGCCCATGCAGCCACGACAGCGACAGTGCAGCGAAGCAGTGCAAACATTCCATCCTCCCAGTGACGGCCGCTTTTTTGCGGCTCGGCTTTTTTCAACTCTCTCCGCTGTCATTCCGGGGCGCGCCGCAGGCGCGAACCCGGAATCCATAACCACCGGTCGGGGTTATGGATTCCGGATCGCTGCTTCGCAGCGTCCGGAATGACGCCGGAGAGTCCAACTTACATATTTTTCAGCAGCCAGTCCCCGATGAAATCGACGCCGAGCTGGCGGTTGTCGACCTGGCAATGTTCGGCGCCGCCTTCGGCTTCGGTGAAGATGCGCAGCGTCTTGGTTTTGGAGCCGACACTCTCGTAGAGCTTGTGCGCGTGCTCGATCGGCACGACGCGGTCGCTTTCGCCATGCAGGATCAGGATCGGGCAGGTGACCTTGTCGGCGACGCCCTCCAGCGTGAACTTCTTCGACCATTCCAGCGCCGTGGCGTTGTCCGGCGCGCCGACCACCCAGCGGAACTGGAAGGTCGAGCCCGAGGTCTGGCGCGGATCGGTCGGCGCATGGCCTTTGACGAAATCGTAGACGTTCCAGTGCATCGCGCCGAAGCAGACGCAGGCGGCATAGCGCTTGTCGAAGGCGCAGATGCGCGGCGCGTGATAGCCGCCGAAGCTGTAGCCCATCGCGGCGACGCGGCTCGGATCGACATCGGGCCGCGAGGCGACGTAGTCGTAGGCCGGGATGCCGGCGGCCTCGTAGTCGTGGCGCGACGGAATGTTGCGGAGCCGCAGCGGCTCGGACTGGCCCGGACCATCAATGGCGAGCACATTGATGCCGCGTTTGGCGAGATCGAGGCCCGCGAAGATGACGCTCATCTCCTTGGCGTTGTCCATGCCGTCGAACAGCACCACGGTCGGCCGCTTGCCGAGCCCGCGGCCCTTCACGAACCAGGCCGGCAGGCTCGTTCCTTCATACGGCACCTCGACGCGCTCGATGTCGGGATGCAGCCGTGCCATCGCACCCTGGTAACAGCGCAGCGCCTTGGAATAGATCGCGAGCTTTTCCTCGCCTGGCGGGATGAAGCGCTCGGCGCTGTAGTAGTAGTTGCCGGCGCGCATGTACTGGTTGCCCGCGGTGATCGCATTGCCGGCGGCGTCGGCCTCGTCGCCGACCTTGGCGACGCGGTCGGCCTCGCGCGACCATTCCTCCATCCAGACCTTGTCGAGGTCGGGCTCGCCGCTCCGCGCCTTTAGCCGCCGCGTGATCTGGTCGATCTCGGCGGCCGCGGCCGCGCCATAGGCCACCATGCCTTTGACGATCTGCGTGGCGTTGCTCCAGCGGAGATTTCCCGGGAACGTGACCTGCCAATTGGCTTCGCTCGGCATCGCAACCATGTCGCACCCTCTTTCCAATTCTAACTGAGCTTGTCCCAGGCCCATTGCGCGCAGGCGAACAGCCTGCGATCGTCATGGCGCTTGGCGATGAGCTGCGCGCCGATCGGCAGTCCGGCCGGTCCCTTGAACACCGGAATCGAAAGCGCCGGTACGTGCAGCGTGGTCCAGACCTGAAACATCGGCACGCCGGCGAAGGCCTGAAAACCGACCGGCGCCTCGCCGAACGCCGCCGGCGTCAGCAGCACGTCGATGTCGCCCCACAGTGTGTCGAGCTTGTTGCGGCATTCGTCGGCGACGCGCTTGGCTTCGATGTAGCGCTCGAAGCTGCCGTTGATGCCGTCATGGAGCCGGCCGCCGCGCAGCGTGTCGCTGATCTCGTCCCAATGGTTCTCGATTTCGTAGGTGAACGTGCGGGCGAATTCGAAGCTGGAGATCGAGCGGTGCGCCTCGTTGAGACGCGCGAAGTCTTCAGGCATCGCGAAGTCGCTGACCTTGGCGCCGGCGCGGCCAAGCCGCGCCAAAGCGTCCTCGGCCAGCGCACGTGTCGTGGGCTCGAACTGGTCCCAGACATGGCTCCGGCACAGCGCGATATGCGGCGGCCTGGACAGCGTCTGCATCGGCTGCGGCGGGATGCCGAGCATCACGTCGCGATAGAGCGCAATGTCTGCGACCGAGCGCGCCAGGATGCCGAGCGTGTCGAGCGAGCCCGACGCCTCCATCACACCATGCATGCGATGCTCGCCCCAGGTCGGGCGATAGCCGAACACGCCGCAGAACGACGCCGGCCGGATGGTCGAGCCGGTGGTCTGGGTGCCGATCGCGATTGGCACCATGAAATCGGCGACCGCGGCAGCCGAGCCGCTCGACGAGCCCGCAGGTGTCCGGGTGAGGTCGTGCGGATTGCGCGTGGGGCCAGGATGCAGGTTGGCGAATTCGGTGGTGACGGTCTTGCCCAGGAGCACGCCGCCGGCCTTGCGCGACAGCGCCACACAGGCGGCATCGCGCTCCGGCCGCCGGCCCTTGTGGATCGGCGTGCCCCATTCGGTCGGCATGTCGAAGGTGTCGATGATGTCCTTCACGCCGAACGGCACGCCCGCCAACGGCCCACCTTTGCGGTTCCGATCGGAGGCGCGGGCTCTTTCCAGGGCTCCCTCAAAATCGATATGCGCCCAGGCGCGCACCTCTGGCTCGCGCACGCCGATGCGCTCGAAGCAGGCGCGGACCACGGCTTCGCACGTGGTGCGGCCCGCGCCGATCGCTTCCACGACCTCGGTTGCGGTCAGTTCATTGAGCGGTTTGATGGCCCGCTTCCTCCCTCAAGCGGCGCCATTCAATCTCACGGCTCAGCGGGGCGCTAGATTTTTCTGTCGCAGCAGGGCACTCAAGGAGCGACGTGATAGTTTTGAAGGTGGAGGAAGCCATGCCCAAGAAGCAGATCAGCTCGGACAAGATCAGCAAACCCAACGGACACTTTTCGCAGGCGACGGTGATCGAGGCGAAAGGCCGCATCATCTTCATCTCCGGGATGACGGCGCGGCGGCCGGACGGCACAATCGCGGGTGTCGGCGACATCGAAGCCCAGACCCATCAGGTCTGCCAGAACGTGAAGGCCGCGGTCGAAGCCGCAGGCGGCACCATGGACGACATCTGCCGCGTCGATGTCTATGTGCGCAACATGGAGCACTTCGAGAAGATCCACAAAGTGCGGCGCGAATATTTCAAGCCGCCGGCGCCGGCCTCGACGATGGTCGAGATCGTCAAGATGACCTCGCCGGAATATTTGATCGAGATCAACGCCATCGCGGTGATCGAGTAGCCTCAACGCAAACGGGCCTGCCGTCAGGCAGGCCCGTCGCGAGGAAACGATCGAGTTGCGTCAGCGCGCCGACAGTCCCTCGTAGCTCTTGTCCTTGAGGAACTGGTCGAGGTTCCAGCGCTTGACCTGGTCCATCACCTCATCGAACTCGGAATGCGGGATCGTCTTGTAGACGAAGCGCTCGCCGCGCCCGAACTTCGAGAAGTCCCAGTTGTGATAGGTCTCGAACTCGGCCGGCACCGCAAGCTTCCACAGCGGCAGGTACTTGCCGAGATCGGCGTCCATCGCTTTTTCGGCGCGGTCGAGCGCGCGCAGATACGCCTTCGTCGCCTCCGGCTCGAAGCCTTCGGGCACCCACCACAGCGTATGGAACGTGTCCTCGATGATCTTGCGCAGGCCGAGTTGCTCGGCCATCGCGATCTGCGGCGGCAGCAGCGAGGCCGCTTCCACTTCACCGTCAAGCAGCGCCTTCAGCCGCGCGCCGAAGCCGCCGGTGTTGATGGTCTTGATGTTCTCCAGCGGCAGATATTTCTCCAGACGATAGGGCACGTTGAAGTGGCTGCCGGCGCGCATGCCGACCGAGATCGGCACGTCCTTCAAATCCTTCGGCTCGCGGATTTTCGAATCCGGCCGCACGAAAATCGCCCAGGGTGAATCGCCGTAGGCCTCCGGCACGAACTTGCCCATGCCGGCGGAGGCGTTGCAGATCGAGCCCCACACGCAGGCGCCTTGGATCACCTCGGCCTTGTCCTTGGTGTAGGGCTGGTCCTGCGGCCGCTCCAGGTAGTTGAGGCCCTTCCAGCTCGATTGCGTGCCGCGGAACGTCTTCCAGTCGAACGTCACGTCGAGGCCTTCGGCGGCGAAGAAGCCTTCCTGCTGCGCGACGAAGTCGTTGAGCCCCATGCCTTTCGGGGCGACGGTGACTTTTTTCATGACCGTTTTCCTCCTTGGGCCGCGTGCAACGCCGCGGTTGATTGTTATGATGCCTAAGATTTTAGCACCGCTTGGCCCGTGGACCCAGCCGTGGGCAACGGTGGGACGCGAGTGCCGCAGAACGGAACGCTCAGTGGATTTCTCATTCTCGGCGGAACAGCAGACCATCCGCGACGCGGTCGCCAAGATTTGCGCGCGTTTTGGCGATGACTACTGGCTGGTCAGGGACCACGAAGGCGGGTTCCCCGACGATTTCCATCGCGCCTTCGCGCAGGACGGCTGGCTCGGCGTCGCTATGCCGCAGGACCATGGCGGCGCGGGGCTCGGCGTCACCGAGGCGGCGCTGATGATGCAGACCATCGCGGAGTCCGGCGCCGGCATGTCCGGCGCCTCGGCGCTGCACATGAACATCTTCGGGCTCAATCCGGTCGTGGTGTTCGGCACCGAAGAGCAGAAGCGGCGCATGCTGCCGCCGCTGATCGCGGGGAAAGACAAGGCCTGCTTCGCGGTGACCGAGCCGAACGTCGGCCTCGACACGCTGAAGCTCAAGACCAAGGCCACGCGCGACGGCGACCGCTACATTTTATCAGGCCAGAAAATCTGGATCTCGACCGCGCAGGTCGCAAGCAAGATGCTCATCCTTGCCCGCACCACGCCGCTCGATCAGGTGGCGCGACGCACCGAGGGCCTGAGCCTGTTCTACACGGACCTCGACCGGCGCCATGTCGACGTCCGCGAGATCCCGAAGATGGGGCGGAGCGCGGTCGACTCCAACGAGCTGTTCATCGACGGGCTCCCGGTGCCCGTTGCCGATCGCATCGGCGAGGAGGGCAGGGGCTTCGAATTGATCCTGCACGGCATGAATCCCGAGCGCATTCTGATCGCAGCCGAAGGCATCGGGCTCGGCCGCGCGGCGCTGCGCAAGGCTTCCGCCTACGCCAAGGACCGCATCGTGTTCGACCGGCCGATCGGCGAGAACCAGGCGATCCAGCATCCGCTCGCCGCCCGATGGATGGAGCTCGAGGCCGCGAACCTGATGGTGTGGAAGGCGGCGTCGCTCTACGACAGAGGCGAGCCCTGCGGCGTCGAGGCCAACGCCGCGAAATATCTCGCGGGCGAAGCCGCCTTCAAAGCCTGCGAGACCGCGCTGATGAGCCATGGCGGCATGGGCTACGCCAAGGAATTCCACGTCGAGCGTTATTTGCGCGAGTCGCTCATCGTGCGCATTGCGCCGATCACGCCGCATCTGATCCTGAGTTTCATCGCCGAGAAGGCACTCGGCCTGCCCAAATCCTATTGAGCCACAGCTCCGTCGTCGGGCGTGCGGCGCTTGTTGTTATTTTTCGCGAAGACCGAGCTCGGCAATGATGGGCGCATAGTCCTTGGTCAGCGCGCGCAACTGCTCCTGATACGACGCGCCAGGAACGAACTTGACCTTGAGACTCATTCTCTGCGCGTCCTCCAGGATCTTAGGCGCCTCGGTCGCGGCTTTGAACGCCGCCTCGAGCCTTGTCCGCATGTCGCTGGACAGGCCCGAAGGCGCGACGATGGACATGTACGAAACCTGAGAGTGCTTGAAACCGGCCTGCCTCATGGTGGGCGCGCCCGGCGCCAGATCGGGGAGGGGATCGTCGCTCGTGATCAGCAGCACTTTGAGATCGCCCGATTGAATGCTGGGAGCGACGGGCCCGACCGTGCTGTTGATCACATCGACATGCCCGCCCAGCGCGGCAGCCGCGAGCTGGTCGCTATCCTTGTATGGGACGTATCGCAACTGGATGCCGAGATCCCGGCTCATGCGCTCCATGGTGATGTGGTCGGTGGTGCCGGCACCCAATCCCGCATAAGTCGCCTTGCCGGGGTTGTTCCTCGCGTATTGAACAAACGCATCCCAGGTTTTGTAGGAGGCTTTGGCGTTGGCAATGGTGAGATATTCGTAGGACACCACAGCAGCGATCTGAGCAATGTCCTTTTCAGGATCATATGGCACGCTGCGGGTCTGCGGAATGATCGACAGTGCAGGCATGTTCGCGGTCCCGATCGTATAACCATCGGGAGCGGCCCGCGCGACTTCGGCGATGCCGAGCGTGCCGCTGGCGCCGGCGCGGTTGATGACAACGATCGTGCCGCCCAGAATCTTGGACGCCTGATCAGCCAACATGCGAGCCGCAATGTCGGTCGTGCTGCCGGCTGCGAAATTGACGATCAATGAAATCGGCTTCGCCGGATAATCTGCCGCGGAAGAGGCAAAGCCGCCCATCAGCAGCGTCATCACAGCAACGCAAACTCTCGCTACGGATCTCATGGGCCCCCGATGCTCCGCAGAGTTGACGTCTCTCATCATGGCAACCTAACGTTATGATGACAAGCATGGTGCGAAAGGGGCTCGGGATGAGGAGAACGGCGGCCGCCGGAGAGGTGCTGTTCGAATTCGCGATCATCGCCGACACGCATCTTGGGCCAACCGATGGCATCTCTCCTGCGCCATGGAAGACCAACAGCCTCGCGAACGCTCGCGCCAAGGCGGTGATATCGGACATCAACAGCAGGAAGCCCGCGTTCGTCGTGCACCTCGGCGATATGGTGCATCCGGTGCCGGCGCACCCCGACCATACGACGGCTGCAAAGCGCTTTCACGAGATCTTCGCCGCGCTCGAGGCTCCGCTGCATCTCGTGCCCGGCAATCACGACATCGGCGACAAGCCCGCCATCTGGAATCCGGCGCCGCTGATCAACGAGCAGTTCTTGAACCTGTATCAGGCCAATTTCGGCGCGCAGTTCTATGCCTTCGATCACGACGGCATCCATTTCGTGGTCGTCAACGACAACCTGTTCAACACCGGCTTTCCGCTCGAGGAAGAGCAATGGCGATGGCTCGAACAGGCTCTCAAAGGACACAAGCGAACGTTCCTGTTCACGCACTATCCGCTTTATCTGCTCAACGAGCAGGAGGACGAGCACGCCGAGAACATCGCTGAGCCGGGTCGATCGCGCCTGCTCGATCTTGTCCGTCGAAACAATGTCGAAGCCGTCTTCACGGCCCACGTGCACAATTTCTTCTACGATGCGGATGCAGGCACTGAGTACTACGTCGCGCCATCGGTCGCCGCAGTGCGCCACGACTACGCCGAGCTGTTCAGCGTGGCGCCGGCCGAGGAGTTCGGCCGCAACGACCTCGGCAAGGTTGGCTACTTCTGGGTCGAGGTGCGGAGCCGGGGCCACGTGGCGCACTTTCTCCGGATCCCGGGCAATGTCGAAGGCATGCCCGGCGCGGCGCCCTTGCTGCACGGGAAGACGATAACGAACTCGCGGCTTGGGATTGATCTGCGCTACGTCTGGGCGCAGCCGCTCTGCGTTCCGATCACGGGCGCACTCGACGAGTTCGGCCGCAAGTGGGTGCGCAACGACTACCTTCTTGCCGCGATCTGGGAGATGGGGGCGGGCTGGCTGCGCGTGCCCATGGAGGACATCGCATCGGCCGAAGCGCGGGCGCGCATGCTGGTGCTGCGGCGCTCCGGCCTGCGCTTCACGGTGTTCTGCTTCGAGGTGCCCTCCGGCAGGCTTCTGGATATCCTGGCCGCGGCAGCGGATTGCTACGACCGGCTGGAGATCGTCTTGCCGGGCTCTCCAACGGCGAATTCCCTTGCGCAGGTTCGCGGCGTGCGGAGCACCACCGGCAAGCCGGTGTATCTATCGAAGCTTCGGACCTCCGCCGAGCATGCCCAAAAGACCGGCCGCTACGCGCACTTCATCGATTGCGGATTTCATCTCGACGACATCCCGCTGATCAATCGGCTTGGCGATATGAGAGGCGCCGTCGACGGGCTCGTGTTCCGAACGAATGTCGGCGAACGGCCTGGCGCGCTCGCATCTGCCATCCGGGCGTCGATCCCGGATATGGGAATTTGCCTGAGCGTGCGGATGTTCGGGCCGGACCCTGCCTCGCACCACGGCACCCAGGAACAGACCGCCGGGCTCGTGTGCGACGCGCTCGAAGCGGCCTACGCCAGCGCCGGGCCTTTCGACATTGTGCTCGACACGGTGATTGACGTCGATCGAGGGTACTTCCCGCGCTGCGGCCTTCTCGACCGGCGCTACAATCACACCAAGGTCAGCCGCGCCCTCATCGAGACGCACCGCAAGTTGGTTGCCAGGCAACCGGCTAGCTGAGCCACACCGCGGCACATTTCATCGCCGAAAAAGCATTCGGCCTACCCAATGCTATCGAGCAGGCCGAGCTGAATGTTTCGTGTGACGCGCGTCTAGCGCTGCGCCGTGTTGGGCTGCGGCAGCGGTTGCGGCCTCTGCTTGGCGGCGTTGGTGGCCGGCGCGGGCCGCATATTGTTAGCGGCGGGCATCGCGCCCGTGCCGGAGCGCGCTGCATCCGGCAGATACTTCGTGACCACGGTCGGGTCGAGCTGGGCGATCGTGTTGTCCGGCAGGCGATGCCACACCTCGTCCATGCCGAAGATCGGCAGACCGAGATAGCCGCGCACCGTCAGCTCCTGGCCGTCGCGGCTCAGGGTCATCTTGGCGTGATAGACGTTGCCGTCGCGGGGATCGAGGATGTTGCCGTCGTTGTAGGTCAAGCCGGCCCGCTTCATGTCGCGGATGAACGACAAGCCGAGCACTGGCTGGTTCTTCCGGTCGTCGGTGCATTTCGCGCAGTACGGCGGATCGTCGCGATCCTCCGGCCGCGGAAACATCTTGGCGATGGCGCCTTCGTACATGCTGCCCGGCCGCTCGACCACCAGAACCCAGATGACCGGCCGGCCGTTCTCGGTTTTTTCCCAGAGCCCGGCCGCGCTCGGATCCAGGGCCCGGGCAGGAATTGTTGCGGTGCCGAGAACCGCTGCGGTTGCCAGAGCCAAACCCACCAGTTTTGTCGTCATGGCCGCCGTCCTTCCATTTCGCATCAATAGACTGATTCGTTCACCCATACTGGCAGTCGATTGTACTCGATTCACCCCGATAATATGGCCGTTTCACGAAGGGACGAGGGCTAATCGTTGGGCTTTGGGTAAATCGGGCCCGGAGGGCCGGTTTCCGGCCAGTTTGCAGGAACGCATTCCTTTTCGGTGTGTTATGCATGGGGCCGAATCGCGTCTGAACTGAACGGGGCGAGTGTGCGGCGCGACGAAGACTGGGGGCCGGACCGCCGGCCGGCATGAGGCATCAAGCGAAATGTCACGGACCAGCATCGCGCTCAGTAACCTGCGGGCCATCGTCATCATCATCGTGCTGGCCTTCCATTCGGTGCTGGCCTATCTCGCCTCGTTGCCCCCGCAACCTTTTGCATTCGACACAGCGCCCTATCGCTGGCAGGCGACGCCGATCATCGACACCGCCCGTTGGTTCGGCTTCGATCTGTTCTGCGCCTGGCAGGACGTCAGCCTGATGTCGCTGATGTTCTTCCTGTCCGGCGTGTTCGTGCCGATGAGCCTGAAGCGCAAGGGCGCCTGGGGCTTTCTCTCGGACCGCTTGCTGCGGATCGGCCTGCCACTGGCGATTGTCGTCGTCTTCGTCATTCCCGTGGCCTACTACCCGGCCTATGCGGTGACAGCGGCCGATCCAAGCGTCGCGGCGTTCTGGCAGCACTGGCGGGCGCTGCCGTTCTGGGCGCTCGGCCCGCAATGGTTTCTTGTTCAACTGCTGCTGCTGAATGTGCTCGGGGCGGTGCTGCATCATTACGCGCCCCAGCTGACCGTCAGGTTGGGCCGGTTCGCGGCGATGGCGCATGACCAGCCGGTCAGGTTCTTTGCCGGTCTCGTCGTGGTCTCGGCGCTGGTCTATGTGCCGCTCGCGCTGATCTACACGCCGTGGGCCTGGACCAACAGCGGGCCGTTCTCGTTCCAGACCAGCCGGCCGCTGCACTATCTGGTCTACTTCTTCGCCGGCTACGCGGTCGGTGCCCATGGCCTCGAGCGCGGGCTGCTCTCGGCCGACGGCGCGCTGGCGCGCCGCTGGGTCTGGTGGACGGTTGCGGCTTTCGCCGGCTTCTTCCTGTGGGCCGGTCCCACGTCGCTGACGCTCGACGGCAAGCAGGCGCCGCTGATCGTCCATCTCGTCTCGGACATAGGCTTCGCGATCGCCTGCGCGGCGGGCTCGTTCTTCTTCCTCGCGGTCTGCCTGCGCTTTGCCACCGGCCGCTCCAAGGCGCTCGATAGCCTGTCGGCCAACGCTTACAACATGTATCTCAACCACTATATCTTCGTGGTCTGGTTGCAATACGCGGTGCTGGGGCTGAGCCTTTTCGCCGTGGCCAAGGCCGCGATCGTATTCTGTGGCACCTTTGTGGTGAGCTGGGCCGCAGCTGTGGCCTTCGGCGGCCTTTCTATGGGCGCTTTTTTCACCCAAGCGAAACGCTGGGTGCCCGCAAGGGTTGGCCAGAAGCAGGACGGCCCGCTCCGCTAGGCCTATTGCCTGCCGGACGAGACAACAGGATTTTCGCACACGATGCCGCTGGTTTTCACTCTCGCGTTCCGGAATCTGTTCCACGACCGGCTGCGGCTGATCGCAACGGTGATCGGCATCGTGTTCTCCATCGTGCTGGTGATGGTGCAGATGGGCCTCTATTTCGGCTTCGGCCGGATGGTCACCACCATGATCGACAATGCCTCGGCCGATCTCTGGGTGATGCCGAAGGGCACCAAGTGCTTCGAGGACCCCTCGCTGCTCGACGCGCGCCAAAGGAACCGCGCGCTGTCGGTGCCGGGTGTCGCGGAGGCGATCCCGGTGGTGATCGGCTTCGCCGACTGGCGCACGCCGTCGGGCTCCTCGACGCCGGTGTTCGTGGTCGGCTCGGATCTGCGCTCCGGCGGGCTCGAGCCGTGGAATCTCGTTGAAGGCCGCCTGGAGTCGCTGTCGACGCCCAATTCGGTCGCGGTCGACAAGACCTATTTCGACCGGCTCGGAATCAAGGGCCTCGGCGCCCGCGCCGAGATCCGCCAGCAGGCGGTGCGCGTTGCCGCCGTGACCGATGGCATCCGCTCCTTCACCACCACGCCCTACGTGTTCATGGATGTCGATCGTGCGCGCTCCTACACCGGCGTGCCGTCGAGCAAGGCGACCTATTTCCTGATCAAGCTCGACAACGGCTCCAACCTCGACGCGGTTCGCGCCAATCTGCAATCGACGCTCGGCGCCGACGTCGAGGTGCTGAAGCCGTCCGAATTCCGCGAGCGCAGCCGCCAGTTCTGGCTGTTCGGCACGGGCGCTGGCGCGGCGCTGTTCGCCGGCGCGATCCTCGGCATCATCGTCGGCACCGTGATCGTCGCGCAGACGCTCTATTCCAGCACCAAGGATCACATCAACGAGTTTGCGACGTTGCGCGCCATGGGCTCGTCGCGCAGTTACATCTACAAGGTCATCATCTGGCAGGCGATCCTCAACGCGGTGATCGGCTTCGGCCTTGCGGCGCTGGTCGGAGCTGCGGTGGTGCGCGCCACGGCGGCGAGCGCCTTGCCCATTGTGATTACGCCCGAATTGTCGGTCGGGCTGTTCGTCCTCACCGTCGTGATGTGCATCATCTCGGCCATCGCTGCGATCATGAAGGTGACACGCATCGACCCCGCGCAGGTGTTCACGCGATGAGCGAAATCGTGATGGAAGCCGTCAACGTCGAGAAGGTGCTCGGCAATGGGCCCGCGCAGATCCGTGCGCTCAAGGGCGTGAGCCTGTCGCTGCGCGGCGGCGAGCTGACCTTGCTGATGGGACCGTCCGGCAGCGGCAAGACCACCTTGCTGTCGATCCTCGGCTGCATGCTGACGCCGACCGAGGGCACCGTGCGGGTGCGGGGCGACTCGATCGACGGCAAGGGGCCGGAGGAGCTCGCGAAGCTCCGCCGCGAGAACATCGGCTACGTGTTCCAGTCCTATCATCTGTTCCCAACGCTGTCGGCGACCGACAATGTCCGGCTCGCGCTCGACGTGCGCGCCGAGAGCGGCCGCGACGCCAAGGCGCGGGCGAGGGAAGCGCTGGCCCGGGTCGGGCTTGCGCAGAAGACCGCGAACTATCCGAAGCAGCTCTCCGGCGGCGAGCAGCAGCGCGTCGCGATCGCCCGCGCCGTGGTGGGCGAGCCCTCGGTGATCCTTGCCGACGAGCCGACCGCGGCCCTCGATTCCGAGAACGGCAAGGCGATCATGGGCATCCTTGCCGGCATCGCCAAGGACCCCAAGCGCGGCGTCCTGGTTGTCACCCATGACCCCCGCCTCGTGCCTTATGCCGACCGGATCGTGCATATCGAGGACGGCAACATCGTTAACGAAGAGGTCCGCAACAATTCGCGGAGCCTCAGAGAAATGCTAGGAAAGGCCTGAGATGTCGAAACGTGGCGCGGCCATTGCGGTGGTCTTCTGTCTGGTCGGGGTCGGCGCGGCGATTGCCGTGACGTCGCCGGACAAGATCGACGCCCTTCGCGGCGCGACCGGCTTGACCGGCGCCAAGGCGCAGTCGAACGACAAGCCCCCCGAGAAGCGCTGGCTCGCGGTGGCGCCCGGCCGGGTCGAGCCGCCGTCGGGCATGATCAAGGTCGCGGCGCCGACCATGGGCGTCGTCAGCAAGGTGCTGGTCAAGGTCAACGACACGGTGTTCGCCGGCGAGCCGCTGGTGCTGCTCAACGACGACGAGATCCAGTCGCGCTATCTCGCGGCCGAATCCCAGGCCGGGATGCGCAAGCGGCTGCGCGACGAGCAGCCCGCGACCGGCAAGGCCGCCGACCGCCGCAAGGTCGAGGATGCGGTGGCCGATGGCGAGACTGCGGTGTTCGATGCGCAGATGGCGGTCGACAAGGCGGCGATCGCCTGGCGGGCCGGCAGCGGCACGAACGATGCCCTGACCAGCGCGCGCTCGGCGCTGGCGCGCGCCCAGGACGACCTCGCCAAGCGGCAGGCGCAACTCCGCGCGGGTGCGGGCGACGCGCCGCTGCCGACGCCGCTCGAGGCGCAGGTCGCCTCCGCGCGCGGCGATCTCGCGTTTGCGCGGGTCAATCTCGAGAAGCTTCGGATTCGCGCGCCGATCGACGGCACGGTCCTGCAGCTCAACATCAATCCCGGCGAGCTTGCGACGCCGGCCTCGATCCAGCCGCTGCTGATGATCGCCAACCTGATGACGCTCAACGTGCGCGCCGAGCTCGATGAGCGCGACGTCTCGGACATCAAGCTCGGACAGCCGGCGACGATCCGCGCCGCGGCGTTTCCGGGCAAGGAGTTCACCGGCACGGTGAGCTCGATCGCGCCGCTGGTCGAGCCGTCGCGGCTCGGCGCCCGCGCCCAGCAGGGCAACCGCTCCGACGTCGACGTGGTCGAGGTGCTGGTCCGGCTGTCGCAGCCCGGCCCGCTCACCGCGGGCATGAAGGTCGACGTGTATTTCAGCCAGGAAAAGACCGCAGGGCGGTAAATCAGCGCCTCATTTGGCGGGAAACAATCCAAAGGCAACCGCCAGACCTGCGAACGCAAAAAGCGTCCCGATCGTGATGGATGCCCAATACGAAATTGGGTTGTTCCTTCGAGTCGCGGAGGTACGAGTGCGCCCGGTCAGCAGAGCGTCTATCACTCCCCAGGTAACGATGACTGCAACGGCGAATCCGACGAATGAGCGCATGGTCCTTTATCTGGCGTGACCGCGTCGCGCTTTCGCCGGCGTTGCTTTTGGCCTTCCGGCCGGGCTCGCTCGCAACTTGCTGCCCCACTTCTGCTCGATCTCGCGTGCCTCGTCGGTCGTCAGCGCCGAGGTCGGCGGATACTTGTCCTTCCAGCCGAACGGCCGCACCGCCTCGATGATCGCCTTGGAATGGGAGGTGATGCCGGCGCGCTTCGACTCGTCGGGAATGCGCGGATCGAGCGCCGAGCTCCAGGCGTTGCGGACGATGTCGATCTGCTCGGACGGCTCGCAGCGTGTGGTGACGGCCCACATCACGTCGGCGAGGTTCGACGGATAGACGTCGTCGTCGACCACCACGACAAGCCGACCCATGTAGGAATGGGCCGCAGCAATCAGCGCGGCGCGCTGGCGTGGCCGGCATAGCGTTGCCGGATCGCGACCACTGTCATGAGAACGTGGGGTCGGCGCCGTTGATGCGCCGCAGCACCCCGAGCTCGTCCACCTGCTTGATGAAGCCGCGCAAATCCTTGTACATCACGTTTCTCGTTCTCCAGCCCGACGGTCCGCCAACCTAGCCAATTCCAGGAACTGCCGCATGCGCTACATCGATGCGTTTTGTCATTTCAGCCCTCCGCGCTACTTCGATGCCCTGATCGAGTCGCCTTCGGGCCAGAAGGACATCGGCAAGCGCGTGCGCGGCATTCCCGCGCTCTACGATCTCGATCTGCGGCTGAAGGTCGTCGACCAGTTCCCGGACTACACCCAGGTGCTGTCGCTCGGCCTGCCGATGGTCGACCGGTTGTGGGGGCCGGACAAGACTCCGGAGATGGCGAAGCTCGCCAATGACGGACTCGCCGAGGTCTGCGCCAAGCATCCGGACCGCTTCGTCGGTTACACCGCCGTGGTGCCGATGAACGCGCCGGAGGCCGCCGCCAAGGAGGCCGAGCGCGCACTGAAGAACGGCGCCCACGGCGTGCAGCTCGGCACCAACGTCAACGGCAAGGCGATCGACGGCCCCGAGTTCTGGCCGCTCTACGAGGTGATCGAGAAGTCCGGCAAGCCGATCCTGCTGCATCCCGCGCGCAGCCGCGAGATGATCGACTACCAGGGCGAGACCAAATCGAAATACGAGATCTGCAGCGTGCTCGGCTGGCCGTTCGAGACCGGCGTCGCGCTGTCGCGCTTCATTTTCTCCAAGATCATGGACACCTATCCGAAACTGAAGGTCGTGTCGCATCATCTCGGCGGCGTGATCCCGTATCTCGAAGGCCGCGTCGGCCACAGCTTCGACCAGATGGGCGTGCGCACCTCCGACGAGGACTACGAGGGCTTGCGCAAGAGCCTGAAGAAGCGGCCGTTCGACTACTTCAAGGATTTCTACGCCGACACCGCGATCGAAGGCGCCCGCGCGCCGATGGTGTGCGGGCTCGATTTCTTCGGCGCCGACAAGGTGCTGTTCGCCTCCGACTGTCCGTTCGACAAGGAGAAGGGCCCGGGCTATATCCGCTCGACGATCGCGGTGCTGGAGTCGCTCGATCTGAAACCGGCCGATCGCGAGAAGATCAGCTACAAGAACGCGCAGGCATTGTTCGGCGTGAAATAGATGGATCTCACCCGGCGCATGATGTTGTCGCTCGCGGCGCTTGTCGCCGCGGCGCCGGCCTTCGCGCAGGACGACGAAGCGGTAGCCTTCGTCCGCGACTTCTACACCGACGAGATCGCGCGGCACGGGGCCAAGCAGAACCAGAGCGAGGACGAGTTTCTCCGGGTCTTCACCAAGGACGCGCAAGAGCTCTGGCGCGCCGCGCAGGCAAACCGCAGCAAGACCAACATCCTGCTCGGTCCGATCCGACATCTGTTTCTCGGCACGGGCGTGCTGCCGGGCCGGGAGGTCAAGCTTGGCGCCGTCACGGCGTCCGGCGGCGGCGCGGTCTCGGTCGCGCTCACCGTCCAGGGCCACCCGCGGCAGCTTGTCATCCGCACCGTGCGCGAGGGCGACGCCTTGAAATTCGCCGACATCGACTATGGCGATGGCGAAAGCTTCGTCGCGTATTTCCGGAAGCTCGCCGGGCGCTGATCCTCATGTGAAATTCGCAGCCATCTGTCGCATGCCTGGGGCCCGCCCGATGCTGGCAATGCGGCAGCCGGCGGCTATGCTGGTAAAACGTGCGATAGAAGATTCGAGAGGGGAAACGTCCATGTTGCAGGGTTCATTGGTCCGCGCGGTGCTCGGCTCGGTGCTTCTCGCGCTGGCCTCCGGTTCCGCGCTGGCGCAGGGCGATTTCCCGTCGCGGCCGATCACGCTGGTGGTGCCGCTGCCGGCCGGCGGCACGGCCGATCTGCTGTGCCGCTACGCGGCCGAAAAGGCTTCCGCCGCGCTCGGCCAGCAGGTGGTGGTCGAGAACCGCGCCGGCGGCGCCGGCGGCCGCATCGGCATGGAGCAGGTGATGCGCTCGCCGGCCGACGGCTACACGCTGCTGTGCTCCACGCAACTGAGCTACAGCATCACGCATCTCGTTTTCACCAAGGCGGCGTTCGATCCGCGGCCGCTCGAGCCGATCAGCGTGCTTGCGACCTATCCGCTCGTCATCCTGACGCGGACCAATCTGGCGGTGAACAACGTGTCCGAGTTCATCGCCTACGCCAAAGCGAACGCCGTCAACTACGGCAACCAGGGCGTCGCCAACACCGGCCATCTGCTCGGCGAGCTGATGAAGATCAAGGGCGGCTTCAACATGACGCCGGTGTTCTATCGGGGCAGTGCGCCGGCCATCAACGATCTGCTGGGCGGCAGCATCGACATGGTTCCGGACTATCTGCTCGCCAACAAGGGCAACATCGACGCGGGCAAGATGAAGATGATCGCGGTCGCCGACACCCAGCGGCTCAAGGAATATCCCAACGTGCCGACGCTCGCCGAGACCATGCCCGGCGTCACCTCGATCACCTGGATGGCCGTGTCGGCGCCGCCCGGCACGCCGAAGCCGGTCATCCAGAAGATCTCGGACGCGATCGGCAAGGGCTTCAAGGAGCCCGACATGCAGGCGAAGATTTTGAAGCTCGAGGCCAACCCGCTCGGCAGCACGCCCGACGAGATGCGCAAGATGATCCAGGAGAGCCTGGATATCTGGGGTCCGGTCGTGCAGCAGGCGAAGATTTCGGTCGACTGAGCGGCCGAGCAAGCGGGGAGGGCGAACGGGCCTTGGCCCGTCCGCCGTTATTCCTTACGCAGCCAGAGCGGCGCGGGTCTTGCCGATCATCAGCGCAGCCTGCGCGGCCTCGCGTCCCTTCTCGACAAAGTGTTTCGCGAACACGCCGACGTGGTGCTCGGTCGGCTGAAAGTGATGCGGCGTCAGCGACACCGACAGCACCGGCACGCCGGTGTCGAGCGCCACGCGCATCAGGCCGTTGACGACCGCCTGCGCCACGAAATCGTGCCGGTAGATGCCGCCGTCCACGACCAGCGCAGCCGCGGCGACCGCCGCATACTTGCCGGAGTTCGCGAGATCGCGCGCGACCAGCGGAAGCTCGAAAGCACCGGGCACGTCGAACACGTCGACCTGTTGTGCCGGAATCAATTGCAGGAAGCCGTCCAAAGCCTTGTCGACGATCTCGGCGTGCCAGTTGGCTTTGATGAAGGCGTAACGGGTGGGTGCCACAGTGTGATCTCCTTTCCGGGTACAGACACGTCACCCAAGGCGATCACGTGCGAGCGGCCCCCATATCGCCGGGACAGCTCGCGCGTTCTCTTTCATCCGGACTCTGACCGTCGGCTCAGGCCTCTCACCTGATCTGCTGACCCTTCCACCGGAAGGCGCTCGCGGGCTCACAGCACGGGGCTGCATACCGCCGGTAGGGACTTTCACCCTGCCCTGAGAACGCCCGCACACTGCCTGCCGCTGCCGAAACCGTCAATGGCCGGGCGCGCATGGCCGTCTGCGGATGGCTTTCGGCGTTTGCCGCCGCGGGTCTATAGTCCGGCGCAAAGCACTGGGAGGAGTTCCGCTGATGAACGTCAGAACGGCGCCGGCCGAGACCGCGCTGACCATGCGCGACCGTATGGCGATGTACAACGGCAACGCGCTGAAGATGGGTCTGTTCGGCGCGAACTGCTCCTCCGGCCGCTGCGTCACCACGGTGCCGGAGCGCTGGACCGGCAACTGGGAGGACAATCTCGCGCTGGCGCAGATGTGCGACGCGCGCGGCATCGAGTTCATGCTGCCGGTCGGCCGCTGGAAGGGCTATGGCGGCGACACCGACTACATGGGCACGACGCTCGAGACCATCACCTGGGCGACCGGGCTCCTCGCCAAGACCAAGCGGCTGATTGCGTTCGGTACGGTGCATGCGCCGCTGTTCCATCCGTTGATCGCGGCCAAGCAGTTCGTCACCGCTGACCAGATCAGCGGCGGCCGCTTCGGCCTCAACATCGTGGTCGGCTGGAACGAGGACGAGTTCCAGATGTTCGGCGTGAGCCAGCGCGAGCACGAGCAGCGCTACGACTATGCCCAGGAATGGCTCGAGGCCGTGAAGCTCGCCTGGGGGCCGAACGAGGACTTCGAATACGACGGCAAGTTCATCAAGCTGAAGAAGGTGCGGGCCAAGCCGAAGCCTTACGGGGGCACGCGGCCGCTGATCATGAACGCCGGCGCCTCGGCCACGGGTCGCGCTTTCGCGATCCGAAACTGCGACGCCTTCTTCACCCAGGCCGACCGCACCTCGATGGAGACCACGCGGCAGCGCGTGCAGGCCGCGAAAGACGAGGCCAAGGCGCAAGGCCGCGAGCTCGACGTCTATGCGGTCGGCGTCGTCACCTGCCGGCCGACCCAGAAGGAGGCCGAGGAGTACTATCACTACGCCACCATCGAGAACGCCGACTGGTCGGCGGTCGACGGCATCCTGGGCAAGAAGAGCATCTCGGCTGCGACCGTCGGCGAGGAGGAGTTCCAGAAGCAGCGCCATCATTACGCGCACGGCCTTGGCGGTCTGCTGATGGTCGGCGATCCGGATCAGATCGCCAAGCAACTGGCGGATCTCAGCGCCGCGGGGCTCCGCGGCATCGGCTTCTCGTTCGTGAACTACCTGAAGGAGCTGCCGTACTTCTGCGACGAAGTGTTGCCGCGCCTGGAGCGCATGGGTGTCCGGGAAAAACGGAAAGGGTAATCTCTCAAGCCCTCAAATACACTTGCGGTGTGGCCCTGGGTTCCCGCTTCCGTGGGGACGAACGGCTGAGGGAGACGTATCCTCTCTCCACGTTCGTCCCCGCGGAAGCGGGGACCCAGTTCTTTGAGGTTCGAGGCAGACCAGGCAACGATGACCCAAGAAGAAAACACCAACCGCCGCCGCAATCTCGGTTTCTTCTTCGACCGGACCGTCGAGCGGCTTCCTGACAAGGTTGCGATCATCGACCTGTTCGGCGGACGGGAACGCACCTCCACCTATCGCCAGCTCGACGAGCGCATGAACCGCGTCGCCGGCATGCTGGCGCGGCTCGGCGTGAAGGCAGGCGAGCGCGTCGCGATGCTGATCGGCAACCGCGTCGAGTTCGTCGAGTTCTTCTTCGGCGCGATGCGCATGGGCGCGATCCCGATGCTGCTCAACACGCGGCTCGCGGCGGGCACGCTGGAGAGCCTGATCGCCGACGCAGCCTGTGCATTGGCCATCGTCGATCCGTCCTGCAACAAGGATGCGGTCTCGATCGCAGCGAAATCGCCGGTGCGGCATCGCATGGTGCTCGACGAGGTGCAGCAAGGCTTCCTCGCCTACGAGACCGAGATGGCGAAGCCTGCGCCGGCCGTTCCGCCGCCGCCGATCGGCGACGACACGCAGGCGTTCCAGCCCTACACCTCGGGCTCTACGGGGCGCCCCAAAGGCGCGATCATGACCCATCGCGGCATGCTCTGGTATGTCGACTACAACCAGCGTTATTGGCCGTCGGTCGAGACCTCGCGCGGTCTTGTCGCGTTGCCGCTGTTTCACAAGAACGCGCTGCGCGGCACCGTGAAGCCGATGCTGTTCGCCGGCGGCTCGTTCGTGCTGATGCCGGGCTACGAGCCGCGCGCCTATCTGGAGGCGATGGCCAAATATAAAGTCACCTATTCGCGCGGCGTCGCCGCCGTGTTCACGATGTTCCTGCAGTACCGCGATCTGCTGAAGTCGCTCGATCTCTCCAACCTCAAGAGCATGACCATCGGCTCCGCGGTGGTGACGCCGGAATTGCTCGAACTGGTCAACCGCGCGCTGCCGCACATCAAGGTCGAGGAGAGCTACGGCTTGACCGAAGGCGGCAGCCCGCTGCGTCCGCCGATCGACGGCCGGCCGGTGCCGCGTGGCAGTCCCGGCGTGCAGGCGCCTGAGATCGAGCTCAAGATGATCGATGCCAACGGCAACGAGACGCAGGAGGAGGGCGAACTGCTCATCCGCTGCCCCTATGTCTGTCTCGGCTATTTCAACGAGCCCGAGATCACCAAGGCCAAGCTCAAGGACGGTTGGCTGCACACCGGCGATATATTGATGAAGGACAAGGACGGGTTCTATTACTTCCGCAGCCGTGTCGACGACATGTTCAGTTGCGGCGGCGAGAACGTCTATCCGAAAGAAGTCGAGAATCTTCTGTTCGGTCATCCCGACGTGGTCAACGCCGTGGTCACGCCGGTGCCGCATCAGGTGAAGGGGCTGGCGCCTGCCGCCATGGTGATCGCGCGTGAGGGCTCAGGCCTGACCGCCGACGGGCTCAAGGCCTACTGCCTGGAGAAGGGCCCGGCCTATTCGCACCCGCGCTTCATCGACATCGTGCCGGCGCTGCCGCTCAACGGCGCCGGCAAGGTCGACCGCGGCATCATCCAGGCCAAGCTCACCGCCGCCTATGGCGGCGCGAAGGCGTGAGCGTCGAATGACGGCCGATCTCGACGCGGTGATGCGGCTGATCACGGCCGATAAGGCCAAGGCGTTGATGGTGGCGCTGGCGAAGGTGCCGAGCCCGCTGACCGCGCTGTTCGAGGCCGAGCCGAAGCTTCGCGAATTCATCGACGTTGCGGTCGAGCCGCGGCTGCGCGAGATGGGTGTGACCGATATCCGCCGCGACCAGATGGGCAATCTCGCAGCGACTGTGGGGCAGGGGACGAGCGGCAGGTCGCTGATGCTGGTCACCAATGCGATGACGCAGCCGCCCGCCACCATGCCCAATCCGTACGGCGGAGAGGTGCGCGACGGCGCGGCCTATGGGCTGCCGGGCGAGGTGGTGCTGGGGAAGGGGCTCAGCGAGCAGAAGGCTCCGCTCGCGGCGATACTCCTCGCGCTGCAGTCAATCCTTGCCGCGAAAGTGCCTATCACGGGCCAAGTCGTTTTCCTGTGCTGCACGTCCGGCGAAACCGGCCGTCACGACGCGATCAGGAGCATCATCGAGAGCACCGGCCTGCGCGCCGAGATGGCGATCCTCAACGGCACCGGCAACCGCATCAGCCTCGGCAACCGCGGCCGGGTCGACGTCACCGTCACGGTGCACGGCAGCCCGGGTCACTCAAGCCGCCCGCAAAGCGCCTGCAACGCCGTCACCGGCGCGCTCGAAGTCATCCGCCGTCTCACCGAGAGCCTCGATCTCGGCGCGCCGCATCCCGCGCTCGGCAAGGCGACCTTCGCGGTGAACAAGATCCGGAGCTTTCCGGAGTCGACGCACACGATTCAGGATCGCTGCGAGATCGGCATCGACCGCCGGCTGATGCCGGGCGAGGACCCGGACAAGGCCACAGCCGCCATCGCGGCGATTGCCGCAACCGTCAACGGCATGAACGATCCCGCGAGCGGCAAGCCGTGGCGCGTCGAGGTCACGAAAGGCCCGTTCATGTACCCGCATCTGGTCACGGCAGCGTCGGCGGTGGTCACAGCGGTGCGTGAGACGTCGCAGGCGGTGCTGGGCTCAGCGCCCGAGACGTTCCACCAGACCAACGCCTTCGACCAGGGCTATCTGCAGCACATCGGCATCGAGCCATGCACCTACGGCCCGGGTGAGGACAAATACGCCCACACCGACCTGGACATGGCCTCGGTCGACCGCACCCGCGACGCCTCGAAGGTCTATGCGGCGATGATCCTGCAGCGGCTCACGTGAGCGCGCTCAGTCGATCTTCATCCCGACCGCCTTGATCACCTTCTCGCGGACCTCGGCCTGCGACTTGATGAAGGCGCCGAACTCCTCGGGGCTCTTGCTGATGGTCGGCTCGATGCCTGCGGCCGACAGCTTCTCGCGCACGTCCGGCGAAGCCATCGCCTTTTGCAGCGATGCGAACAGCCGGTCGACGATGGGCTTCGGCGTGCCGGTCGGCACCATCACGCTTTGCCAGATGCCGAGGTCGAAGCCCGGGAAGGTCTCGGCGATCAGCGGAATCTCCGGCGCGAGCGACAGCCGCTTCTGGCCGGTCAGCGCGATGATCTTGACCTTCTTGTCGCGGTAGAGCGGCAGCGCCACGTTGACGCTCTCGTGGCCGAGCGGGATGTCGCCCGCCATCATGCTGGTGATCTGCGTGGTGCCGCCGCGATAGGGCACGATCACCATGTTGGTGCCGGCCATCATGTTGAGGAGCCCGATCGCGACCTGCGAGGTCGGCGTCGAAACGCCGATCTGGAAGGTGCCGGGCTTGTTCTTCTCGATGTCGATCACCTCTTTCAGGGTGTTGGCCGGATTGTTGATGCTGGCGGTGAGCGCCGAGGGCACCAGCGCGATCAGCGACACCGGCTCGAAGTCCTTGAACGGATCGTAGGCGAGCTTCGAATAAAGGAACGGGTTCATCACCAGCGTGCCGTCGATCGCCAGCAGAATGGTGTAGCCGTCGGGCTGCGCGCGCGCCGCGAACTGCGCGCCCACGATGGTGTTGGCTCCCGACCGATTGTCGATGATGACCTGCTGGCCGAGGTCCTCGCTCATCTTCTGGCCGACGAGGCGGCCGAGCACGTCGGCGGGCCCGCCCGGCGCGAACGGCACGATCATGGTGATCGGCCGCGATGGATAGTTTTGCGCGAACGCAGGCGAGGCGAGGGCGATAAACGCGGCTGCGGCAGCCGCAAGCAATCGAAACGCGCGTGGCGCCATGGTCTTCCTCCCGGTTTCGGCGCGCCGCGTTATTGCAATTACGGCTTTGCGCGTTCGTTCTTTAAGCAGTCAAACTCTGCATCAACCGGCCGAGCTGCGGCATCGGCTGCACCGGCACCTTGTCGCGCAGCTTCCGCATGCAGCCCCACAGCACCGCCTGGTTGCTGTTGACCACCGGCTTGCCAAGGAGTCGCTCGATATCGGCGATCGCCTCGATCTGCGTGGTGTTGGTGCAGGACAGGAAGATGCCGTCGGCCTCCGGCCGGTCATTCTCTTGTGCGAGCCGCGTCCAGTCGGCCGGCGTGACGCTGCCGAAGTTCTTCGCCTCGAGCTTCAGCGCGACGTCCTGCACCACGGCGATGCCGGATGCATTGAGATAGTCGATGATCGCCTTGTTGCTCTTGTAGGGCGTCAGCAGCACCACCTTCTTCATGCCGAGCGTCTGCAGCGCCTCCAACACGAGGCGGCTGGTCGCCATGGCGCCGATGCCGGTCGCCTCCGTCACGATGTCGAGGATCTTGCCCTCGCCCTGCGGGCCCTGCGTCATCGAGGTGTCGGTGCAGTGGAACACGATCACGTCGGGATGCGCGTCGGACAGGAGCTTCGCGGCGCCCGCGATGTCCTCCTTCATCTCCGGCAGCGGCCGTTTCCATTCGCCGGCCACGCGCGCGCGGGCGATGTGGATGCCGAGGCCCTCCGGCGCGAAATGATTGAACTGCGGCTCGCTGAAGGTGTTGACCGACGGGATGATCAGGCCCACGCGCGCCTTCGGCGGAACAAGCGCGGCGCTGTCGCGGTTGACGTTCGGCATGACGTTCATGGCGGACCTCCCGTATTGGCTTTTGTTCAGTCGAGCTTGATGCCGCTGTCCTTATAGACCTTTGTCCAGCGTTCCGCCTCGCTGCGGAAGTATTTCTCGAATTCCTCGGGCGTGGTGGTGGTCGATAGGATGCCCGCCTTCTCCAGCCGCTCGGCCACCGTGTGATCGCCGATGGCCTTCGCCACGTCCTGCTGAATGCGCTTGACGATGGCGGGCGGCGTGCCGGCCGGCGCGACGAGCCCGATCCAGCTCGACATCTCGTCGATCGGCAGGCCTGACGCCTCGGCGAGCGAAGGCAGGCCGGGCAGCGTCGGCAGTGGCCGGTTGTTGAGCTTGGCGAGCGGCCGGAACTGGCCAGCCGCGATCGGCGCGAGGCTTGGCGCCACGCCGTCGACGATGAAATCGACGCTGCCGGTGAGCAGGCCTTGCACCACCTCGCTGCTGCCCTTGTAGGGCACCAGCACCACGTCGATGCCCGCGGCCTTGGCGAAGGTCGCGCCCGCGAGCCGCGTGATGGTGATGCCGGCGCCGTAGTTGAGCTTGCTGCCGGCAGCCTTGCCGCGGGCGATCAGCTCCTTGACGGTCTTCGGCCCGTCGCTCGCCCGCACCGTGAGCAGCGAGGTGTTCTTGGCCGTCAGCGTGATTGCCGCGAAGTCCTTGAACGGATCGTAGTTCATGGACGCGCCGGTCGCCGGGTTCATCACCAGCGTGGTGTCCATGGCGGCGAGCAGCGTGTAGCCGTCGGGCGCCGACTTCGCGACGAACTGCGCGCCGATGCCGGTGTTGGCGCCGGGCCGGTTCTCGATGACGACGCCCTGGTTCCAGAGCTCGCTGAGCTTATGGCCGAGGATGCGCATGTTGACGTCGGTCGGACCGCCGGCCGGGAACGGCACGATGATCCTGACCGGACGGTTGGGGAAATTTTGAGCGTCGCCGCTTTGGGCGTGTGCGGCGCCAACACTCAGCGCTGATAAAAGTCCGATTGCCAAAAGGCTGCGCAAAACATTCCGCACGGTCATTCCGGGGCGGCGCCATAGCGCGTCGAAGACGCGCGTAAACGCGCTGATGGCGCCGAACCCGGAATCCAGAACCACGCTCCACTCCCGCGTCTGGATTCCGGGTTCCGGCCTTCGGCCGGCCCCGGAATGACCGCGGGGAGGGAGCTTGCGCATCGTCACACGAGCTTGCGCGTGAAGTCGTCGAACAGGTCGTCCACCGTGACCTTCTTGGTGATCATCTGCTGCTTGAGCGAGTAGTCGATCACCCGCTCCAGCGCCGCCCGGTTGGCCTCGACGCCAAACCGGAACGGATCGAGCGCGCCCTTCGGCGCATTGGTGTCGAGATCGCGCGCCGCCTTCAACAGCCGGAAGATCTCCTCGACCACGTCGGGACGTTCCTTGGCGATCTTCTCGCGCACGATCACCATGTGGTTGACCGGCACGCCGCCGTGCTTCAACGCCCAATCCTTGTTGGCGGCCTCGGCGTCCGGCACCAGCGTCTTGAAGCGCGGATCGGGAAACTTGTCGCCGATCAGCGCGGCGTCGACTTCGCCGTCGATCAGCATCTGCGGCAGCTGCTTGGTCTCCGGCGCGCGCTTGACGAACGACGGGTCCTTGTACTGCGCCACATGCGGGTCCTCCATGGTGGTGATCTCCACCTTGGACCAGTCGACGCCGTAGGACTCTGCGAGGATGCCACGTACCCAGATGCCGGTGGTCTGCGTATAGGACCGCACGCCGAACTTCTTGCCGTTGAGGTCCGACGGCTTCATCGGGCCGCGTTCGGGATTGTAGGCCACGGTGTGCAACTGGCCGCGGCCCACGACGGTCGCGGGCAGCAGCACGTAGGGCAGGCCGAATTCGCGGGCCTGCAGGAACGTGACGATGGCGAGCTCGCCGCAGTCGAACTTGTGTTCGCGCACCATCGGCTTGAAGCCGCGGTTGGGCACCGGATAGTCCGGGAAATCCCATTCGATCAGGTCGGACTTCACGCGCCCGTCCTTCAGCGCGACTGCGTTGGGATAGCTGCCCAGCAGCGTGTGGAGCTTCACTTTGTCGGGTCGGGTCAGCATTGGGGCACTCCCAGTTTCTTGGTTCGGATCGCGGCTTACTTCTTGCCCAGCGCCGGGTAGAGCGCGAGCGCGGTCTTGGCGAAAATCTGATCTTGATCCGCCTGCGGCAGGAAGGAAAGCGCCTTGCGCGCCATTTCGATCAGCTCCGGCAGCGGTTCCTTGGCGGCCGGGAAGTTCGAACCCCAGCAGATGCGCGAGGCGCCGAACTCGCTGACGGCCTTGCCGAGGAAGGCTTGCGTGGTCGACTTGCCCTTCACCGACTGCTCGATCGGCCGGTGGGTGAGCTTGAGATAGACATTGGGATATTTCGCCAGCGCCCAGAGTGGCGCGGCGGACGGGAAGGGCGCGCCGTCGGCGGCCTCGGCGCGGGCGAAATGATCGAGCAGGATGCGCACCTTGGGAAAGCGCTTGATGATGGTTTCGAGAAGCGGCAGGCCTACGACCCGCATCTGCATGCACACGGACAGATCGTTGTCGCTGGCGAACTGCCAGGCCGGATAGGCCTTCTCCTCGGCGAAGAACGTTTCCTGCGCGGCATGCGTCGAGCCCGAGGTGAAGATGCGCATGCCGGTGAGCCCCTTGCTCATCCAGTGCTTCATCCTGGCGGGCGCGTCGGGCGCGACCACGTCGATCGAGAACACGCCGGTGAAGCGCTCCGGATGCGCCGCGACCGAATCCGCGACATACGAATTGTCGAACGCATAGGCCGAGGAGGCCTGCACCAGCACGGCCTTGTCGACCTTGGCCTCGATGTTGGCCTTCACCATGTCGGGATAGTCGATCGGATGCGCCTGCGACCAGTCGGACTGTTTTCCGAACAGCGGCGCGAGCGGATATTTCTTGGTGTCGGTCGCGATGACGTGGGTGTGGGTGTCGATGATCATTTCAAGCTTTTCGATGTTGGACTCAGATTCAACCGCGCACTCGCTCGGCCCTCTCCCCCGCTTGCGGGGGAGAGATGGAGAGGGGCGGCCGCAGGCACTGTTCGTGCCGTGGCCCCTCCCTAACCCTCCCCCGCAAGCGGGAGAGGGAACAGACCGCCGTCGTTGCAGCGATTACGGCTCACAACAACTTACTTCTTCGTCGGCAACACCGCCGCGAACTTTGAGCCGCGCACGCACATCTTGCCCTTGGGGTCCTGCCAGAGCTTCTCGGTCTGATGCAGATAGCCCAGCGCCCGCGCCACGGTGTTGAAGTCATACTCCGCGAAGCGTTCGGCGATGTCGGTGTAGTACAGCGGCTCTTTCTCGATCGCCTCGATGATCTTCTTCGCGAGTGCCTCCACCGCGCTCTGGTCACCAGCCTTGCCCGCCGCGTCCTTCTTGCCCTTGACGTAGTCGTCGATCTTGGCGGTCTCGGCATACGCGTAGGTGATGCGCTCGTAGTGCTCCTTCGGAATGTGCTCCGGAATGGTCGCATCGATGCCGACCTTGGTGCCGATCGGCACCACGCCGGCGCCTTGCAGCAGGCTCGGGTCGAGCGGCTTGGCGCGCGCGCCCGGTACGATCACGATGTCCTTGTCGCCCTGCACGCGCGTGGCGATCGCCCATTCCACGTCGTTCGGATTGTTGATGTCGATGTCGTCGTCGATCACCACGACATGCTTGAGATCCATCACCGACAGCGCAGCGAGCAGCGCGTTCTTGCCGTCGCCGGCCGCGCCCTTCTTGATCTGCACCACCGCGTGCCAGAACGCGCAGCCGCCGAGCGTGACGTTGAGGCCGGTGACCTGCACGTTCGCGGTCTTCAGCGCCTGCCGGATCGCGGTGTAACGCGTCGGCGCCGCCAGCCAGGTGTTCTCCCACGGCATGTGCAGGTTGTAGTAGACCGCGTCCTTGCGCATCGCGACGGCCTTGATGCGGACCAGCGGATTCCAGTGCAGCCCGCCCATCAGCCGCGTGAACTCGCCGAACCGGCCCTCCGGCCAGGTCCAGCCGGTCGGCAGGATCTCGGCCTCCAGCACGATCTCGGCGTCGGCGATGTAGGGCACGTCGACGGTGGAGCAGGGCGCAAGCTGCACGGCCTCGCCGCGAAGTCCGCCCGCGATGCCCATCTCGTCGGTGCCGAGCGGCGCGCGGAAGCCCGCGCCCGCGAACTCGAAGGGATGCGTGCCGATCGAGATCGAGATCGGCAGCGGCTCTTTCCGTTCCAGCGCGCGCTGCGCAAAAAACCGCATGTTGTTCGGCGTGACGATGTCGATACCGGTCAGCGCCTTTTCCTTGACGATCAGGCGGTAGACGCCGCTGTTGAGGCCGAACTCCGGGTCCTTCGCGATCACCACGCCCGCGGTGATCATCGGCCCGCCGTCGTAGATCGACGACATCGGGATCGGCAGCTTGAACAGGTCGACGTCGTCGCCCTCCATCACCACGTCGCGCGTCGGCGAGCCATTGACGTATTTCGGCGGGATGGGCTTGGCGATCGCGGCCGCGAGCTTGTGCTCGATCTCCTCGAACTTCTCGCAGCCCATCGACATGGTGGCGCGCTCTTTGGAGCGGACCAGGCCGGACACCACCGGGACGTCGTAGCCGATGACGTTGTGGAAATAGAGCGCGGTCTTGGCCTGGTCAACCAGCGTCGCGATGTGGCGGATGTCGACCGCCTGATGCAGGTCGACGAGCTCGCCCGCCTGCCGCAGCCGATCGAGGAATTGGCGGAAGTTTTCTTTCATTGTTTGGGTCTCCAGGCTCCGGCAGGGGGGTCTTGAAGCGCCGTAACCTACTGATCGCGGGTGTGCGGAGCAACACGCGCGGGACGCAACGATGCTCTGCCCGAAGTGTTCCGCAGCCCGGACCACACAACAGGTGTCATGCCCGGGTGTATTCGCAGGCGATGCCACGCAACCGGTGTCATGCCCGGGCTTGACCCGGGCATCCAGCAGGTGGCGCCGCGGATCACAGCCTTACGCAAGGCTTCCTCCACCGAGGCGGGGTTATGGATCGCCGGGTCAAGCCCGGCGATGACACCTGTTGTGTGGCAGCGCTTTCCAATCCATCGGCATTTAGCTATCTCGGAACAATGACCGAAACCCATTGGCCCAATCTCCGCGAAGACGATTTCATCATCCGCGACTTCCGGTTCGGCTCCGGCGAGACGCTGCCCGAGCTGCGGCAGCACTTCGTCACGCTCGGCACGCCCGGCGCGCCCGCGGTGCTGCTCATTCACAACACCACCGGCACGGCCAAGACCTGGCTCGAGCCTTCGGTCGCCGATGAGCTGTTCGGCCCGGGCCAGCCGCTCGACGTGGCCAAGCACTTCCTGATCATTCCCGACATCATCGGATTCGGCCGCACCAGCAAGCCGAGCGATGGGCTGCGCATGCGCTTTCCGCACTACCGGCTGCATGACGTGGCGGTGGCGCAGCATCGTCTCGTCACGGAGGGGCTGAACATCCCGCATCTGAAGCTCGTGATGGGGCTGTCGCTCGGCGGCATGCTGACCTGGATGTTCGGCGAGATGTTTCCCGACTTCATGGACGCGTTGGTGCCGGTGGCGAGCCAGCCCGGTCCGATGAGCGGGCGCAACTGGATCCAGCGCCGCATCAATGTCGAGGCGATCCGCAACGATCCCGAATGGAAGAACGGCGACTACGAGACGCAGCCGACCGGCTGGGTGCGCGTTGCGCCGCTGTCGGCGATGTTCACGCAGAGTGCGGTGCGCATCCAGGAGATCGGCTCGACACGCGAGAAGGCCGACGCGTTCTACAAGCGCCTCGTCGAGAACGCCAAGAAGGGTGACGCCAACAACCGGCTCTATCAGATCGAGTCGACGATGGATTACGACCCGTCGGCCGACCTTGAAAAGATCAAGGCCCGGCTGTTCGCCATCAACTTCGCCGACGATGCGGTCAATCCGCCCGAGCTTGGCGTGCTGGAGGCGGGCGTGGCGCGCATCAAAGGCGCGCGCTGCGTCACCGTGCCGGTGACACCGCAATCGCTCGGCCATCAGTCGTCGATGCAGGCCGCGCTGTGGAAGAGCTATCTCGCGGAGTTTCTCAGCGGGCTTCGCTGAGGCGGCGCACATCAATTGGTGCAGGCCGGCAGCTCGTCAGTCTGAAGGCTACAAGCCCGCGCGATCAGTCGTTGACGCCGATTTCCGTGAAAAGAAACCCCGTGGACGTCTTCGTGAACGAGAAGATCTCGTCGCCGCAGAAGATGCTGTAGCTTTCGCTGTTGTCGGGCGAGCGAGCGTAGACGGCCTTGCTGCGCTGGATGCACGCGCGGTTCTTCGCGTTGAATTCCTTCTTGTAGACCTTGGCCTGGAACGCCGCAGCGTCGTACTCGTCGGTGTGGCTCATGAATGGCAGTTTGGTCAGGCCGAGGACGGCCTTTGAATCGTTGGCCTTCACTGCGGCGCGGAATTTTTCGATGAAGGTCGCGAACTCTTTCTGTACCTCGGGGGAGGCGACCGCCTCCTTCGGCGCAGCGACAGCGGCGGGCGCAAGGCTCAATAGCGCGGCGGCAAATATCAATCCTGACAATGATTTCATGTCTTAATTCCCATTCTGGGTCGCGGCGTCGCGGATGTTGTAGTTAGTCGCAATGGGCAACGATCCGGTTCACGGCCCATCGGCCTTTTCTTTCGTTGGTTGATGTCCAGCGCTCTGTACGCGCGAACTGGTGTGATGCCGTAGCGCGGATAGCGTCGGCCTTGGACGAAGATCGGGCAGGTGGGCTTCTCAGCCGCGCTCCGGCTCTTTCCCCACCTCGTCCTGGATGAGGTCGAGAGAGAGCCACGGTGCGGCACAGCCAATCGTCGCAGCCGCAACAATGTTGACGGAGCTTGCAAACAGGCCTGCTCGATTTTGCGGATCGCTTTGCTTCGCGTATAGCCCGAACACCTTGCTCAACTGAGGGCGCTCTCATGAGGCGTCATGTTGGCGGAGCAGGGTGTGGCGCCCGGGTTTCTGGCGGACGCAGCCAGCGTCTCGGGTCGTCTCGGATCACCGCCCGCGCCGTCGCGAGACGGGGCTGCCTTAGATGGCTGGACGTGGCCCGGATGAACGG
>Ga0209758_1000356_pt1 | contig 82914 bp, 76 predicted proteins | sample AraplaMF_Col_mMF_FD_184258 | JGI IMG/M metagenome (GOLD analysis project Ga0209758, IMG submission 184258) | Arabidopsis root microbial communities from the University of North Carolina, USA - plate scrape MF_Col_mMF (SPAdes) (version 2) | ecosystem: Host-associated > Plants > Roots > Endosphere... | reverse complement strand
GAACGGTCCAGACGGGCCGGTGCGGCTGCGGCGCCGAGCTTCTCTACTGCTTCAGCGCGACAGCAAACTTGCATCCTGCCTCCTCTGCATCACCGGCGCGCGTCGCGGCAGTTATGCAGACCATCCCAAGAGACTCTGCTCGATATCCTTCGCGCGGAACGCGCTTGCCCTTGACCAGGAGAGAGGGAGTCCATGAGCGGGGCATGCTGAAGGCACAGGATGGGGAGAAAGATCGCGATGACGGGCCGTACGCGATCGATGGCTTCAATACGGACGACCACGTGAAGAACTGCATCGCGGCGCAGCATGCCGTGGGTAGGGTGATCTCCACAATTTCTGCACACGCCCTCTGAAGACTGTCGCCAAAGGAGAACCCGATGAGCCGACCCCCTCTCGCGAATCCGGCGATGCTGCGATCTGCGCTCGAACTGGCCCAGACGGGCAGGTTCGAAGAGGCACAGGCCATGGCATCGTGGCTCGAGAAGGGGGCGCTGTCGACCGACGAGCTGCGCAAGCTGGCGCTGGTCTACGCCTACTGCGGCGGCGACCTCGATGCCGAAGAGGTGTGGGCTGCCGTCTGCACCCGCGACGACGTCGGTCCGGCGGACTGCTTCATGCTCGCTTCCGTGCAAGTCGCGCTGGGCCGGTTCGATCAGGCGATCCGGAACTTCTGGCGCGAGTTCTCGGCGGCGCGACGGGAGGGCAGGAGGGTCTGCCAGGACGTGTCGGGGATCAACCTGGCGCACTTTCTCGCTGCGTCAGGCGACAAGACGCAGGCGCTGCAGGTCCTCGGGCAGATCGATGGCTCGCAAAGCGCCTACGTTCCCGGTGTCGGTTTCCTGACGAAGCAGGAACTGCTCCTGAGTCTGGTTGCAAGGCGCCGTTGAACGTGGCCGACCGCTGGTGCAGGCCCGATCAAGGCACCGCCCTCAACACCGCATACAGCTCGCGCGTGCGCACCGGCTTGAACAGCACCTGGTGCCCGCTGTCGTGCACCCGCTTCACCTGCTCCGGTGACGTGTCCCCGGTGATCAGCAGCGCCGGCAGCGGCGCGCCGTAGAACTCGCGCACCCGCTCGATCGCCTGGATGCCGTCCTCGTCGTTGGCCAGGCGCAGGTCGGACACCACCACGTCGATCACGCCGGCGTGGCGGCGCACCTCGGTGCAGGCCTCCAGGATGGTGCCCGCCGTCAGCACGTGGTAGCCCCAGGTCTGCAGCAGCTCGCGCATGCCTTCGCGGATGATCTCCTCGTCGTCGATCAGCAGCACCGTGCGGTTCGCGTCGGCCTCGGCCGGCACCGTGTCGGCGGCGATCACCATGTTGTCCATCTCGGCCAGCTCGGTCGGCTTGATCAGGATGCGGAACACCGTGCCGCGCCCCGGCGTCGAGCTCACCTCCAGCTTGTGCCCCATCAGCAGCACCAGCCGCTTGACGATCGCCAAGCCCATGCCCAGCCCGCGCGTGCGGTCGCGCCCCGGGTTGCCCACCTGGTAGAACTCGTCGAAGACCTTGGGCAGCTCGTCCTCGGCCATGCCGATCCCGGTGTCCCACACCTCGATGCTGATCTGGTGCCGCCGGTTGCGCGCCACCACCACGATGCCGCCCTCGTGCGTGTAGCGGATCGCGTTGTGGATCAGGTTGCTCAGCACGCGTTCCAGCAGGTGCGGGTCGCTGGTGATGATCTTGCCGCCCGGCTTGAAGCGCAGCGCCAGCCCCAGCTCCTCGGCCTGCCCGCTGCAGTGCATGTGCAGCACGCGGAACAGGTCGCGGATCGGGAACGACTGCGGGTTGGGCTCGATCACGCCGGCATCGAGCTTCGAGATGTCCAGCATCGACGTGAACGATTGCTCCAGCGCATCGATCGAGCGGATCATGTTGCCCACCATCGGCTGCAGCGGCGAGCCCTTCAGCTGCTTCTCCAGCGTGGCCGCGAACAGCCCCAGCGCATGCATCGGCTGGCGCAGGTCGTGGCTGGCCGACGCGAGGAAGCGGCTCTTCTCGCGGTTGGCCCGCTCCACCAGGAACACCTGCTGGCGCAGCGCGCGCACCAGCGCGTCGTTGTCGAGCTTGGTCTGCAGCTCGCGCATCAGCAGCCGGTGCCGCGACAGCGCGAACGCCGCCGTCGCGATGCCGAACAGCGCCACCAGCACCCCGAGCGTCATCGACAGCGGCAGCCCTTCGCGCAGCAGCACCGCCACCAGCGGCGACAGCAGCGGCAGCAGCCACAGGTAGATCGCCGGCCGGTACGCGGCCGCCACATGCGCGCCGGCCGCGGCCATGGCCAGCAGCACGACGATCAGCCACGAGGTGGCGGCCCAGCGGGTGCTGGGCAGCAGCCACCAGGCCGCCGCGCCCCACGCGACGGCCGACAGCCCCAGCACCGCCAGGTAGCGCAGCAGCCAGTACTGCGGCTCGGCCAGCGCCGCACGGCCCTGGCGCCGGAAGGTGTAGGCCAGCACGAGGTGCAGCGCCTGCACGCTGTGCATCGCGGCCGACCACCACAGCACGCGCGGGTCGTCGGTCAGCAGCGCGAAGACACCCCAGCCCAGCAGCGCGGCGACGAAGGACACCGCCACCGAGCCGAAGGCGTAGCGGAACAGCCGCTCCACCTGCGACGCGCGCGTGCGCTCGCGCCGGCGCTCGTGGCCTTCGTCGGGATGCGAATCGTGGGCACCCGGCGTGGCCGAGGGCGCGATGCGGAACACCACCGGCTGACTGTCTATCGGAAGAGGCTGATCAGGTGCGAGCGCGACTTGACGTCCAGCGCCAGCAGGATGGTGGACACATAGTTCTTGATCGTGCCCAGCGACAGCCCGGTCGCGGTGCTGATCTCCTGGTTGGAGCAGCCGGACAGCACCAGCTCCAGGATCTCGAGGTGGCGCGGGCCCAGTTCGGCCACGCGGTCGTAGCTGGACGAGCTGGGGAACTTGGGGAAGCGAGCGCCGGCATGGCCGTTGGCGCCCGGCGAGGCCGACAGCAGCCCCAGCACGGTGTCGCACATCGCGCGCGGCGCCTGGCCCTTGGTGACGTAGCCGACCGCGCCGAGCGCGCGCACCTGGCCGATCACGAACTCGTCCTGCGTGCCGCTGATGACGGCCACGCGTGCCTGCGGGAAGGTCTCGAGGAACTGCTTCAGCCCCTGCAGCCCCTTGCAGTCGGGCATGTTCAGGTCGAGCAGCACCAGCGTGGTGTCGGGGTGGGCGCGGTAGCTCTCGATCGCGTCGTGCAGCGTGCTGGCCTCGATCAGCTCGAGCGGCGTGCCCTCGATGCTCGACAGGCTGGTGACGATGCCCACGCGCAGCAGCGCGTGATCGTCGACGATCAGGATCTTGGGAAGGGCGGACACGGCGGCGGCAGTGTTTAGAACAGAACTCATCGCAGGGATGCCTCATCGACGCTCATGCAAGCGCGCATCCTATGCGCTGGAGCGCCGTGAGGCAAACCGCCCATCCGGGTGATCCCCAGTTTTGGGGAGGAGACCGTGGCCCGGATGCCGATCCGGGTCGTGCTTCAGAACAGGTGCGTGAACAGCCAGTACAGCGAGCCCGACAGCAGGATCGCCGCCGGCAGCGTCAGCACCCAGGCCATCAGCAGGTTGCGGATGGTCGACATCTGCAGCCCCGAACGGTTGGCCGCCATCGTGCCCGCGACGCCCGACGACAGCACGTGCGTCGTCGACACCGGCAGGCCGTAGATGTCGGCGGCGCCGATGGTCATCATCGCCACCAGCTCGGCCGACGCCCCTTGCGCATAGGTCAGGTGGGTCTTGCCGATCTTCTCGCCCACGGTCACGACGATGCGCTTCCAGCCCACCATCGTGCCCAGGCCGAGCGCGATCGCCACCGCCACCTTCACCCACAGCGGGATGAACTTGGTGGCATCGTCGATCTGCTTCTTGTAGGCCTTCAGGTTGGCCCGGGTGTCCGCGTCGAACCCGGTGCCTTCGGCCTTGTCCAGGAAGCGGATCGCCTCCGACGTCAAATACATGTCGTTACGAACATTCGCGACGGCCCCGGCCGGCACGCGGGCCAGCGAGCCGTGTTCCTTGACCTGCCGGCCGATGTCGCCGGTCACCGCGGCCAGAGCCGGCACCACCTCGGGCGCCAGCGCCCTGGTGCGCACGTACTCCGACAGCGTCTTGCGCGGGTCGGCCGGCGCGGCGATCGCGGTGTTGCGCACCAGCGAGGTCTGCGTGGCCTGCGCCATCGCGACGAACTGCGTCATCTGGTCGACCGGCATCGCGCGGTTCAGCGCATAGGCCATCGGCACGGTGCCCACCAGGATCAGCATGATCAGGCCCATGCCCTTCTGCCCGTCGTTCGAGCCGTGCGCGAACGACACGCCGGTGCAGGTGAGCACCAGCAGGCCGCGGATCCACCACGGTGGCGGCTGGTTGCCCTTCGGCTCTTCGTACAGCGCGCGGTTCTTGACCAGCGCGCGCAGCGCCACCAGCAGCAGCGCGGCGCAGCCGAAGCCCACCAGCGGCGACAGCAGCAGCGAATAGCCGACCTTGGTGGCCTGCGTCCAATCGACGCCGCTGGTGCCGTCGCGGCCATGCATCAGCGCGTTGGCGATGCCCACGCCGATGATGGAGCCGATCAGCGTGTGCGACGACGAGGCCGGCAGCCCCAGCCACCAGGTGCCCAGGTTCCACACGATGGCGGCGATCAGCAGCGCGAACACCATCGCGAAGCCGGCGCCCGAGCCCACCTGCAGGATCAGCTCCACCGGTAGCAGCGAGATGATGCCGAAGGCCACGGCGCCGCTGGACAGCAGCACGCCGAGGAAATTGAAGAAGCCCGACCAGACCACCGCGATGTTGGGCGGCATCGAGTGGGTGTAGATCACCGTGGCCACCGCGTTGGCGGTGTCGTGGAAGCCGTTGACGAACTCGAAGCCGAGTGCGATCAGCAGCGCCACGCCGAGCAGCAGGAAGGGCAGCCAGGTGGTGGCGCGGGCTCCCGCCTCGCTGATGTCGCCCACCAGGCTGTAGCCGGTGAACAGCAGGCCGGCGGCGAGCAGGCCGATGAACAGGATCGCCGTCAGCGGGCCGGGTTTGTGGTCCAGGTGCGGGCGTGACGACGGGGTGGAGGGCGCCGAGGACGGCAGCGCGCCGGCAGTGGTGGTGTTCATGGCGCGGATCGTCGGCCGCCGATGTGACAACACCGTGACGGGCGGTTGTCACAGGCTTGTCATGGGGCTGCTGCACCGTCGGGCACCCGTTTGTCTTTTCAACCTGCCGGACCGACCATGAGCGTGAACGCCGACCAAGACGAGTGGATGCAGCGCATCCACCGCGACCTGATGGACAGCTACGACGAAGAGCTGGAGCTGGAGATCGAAGACCGCGACCCCGATGGCACGCCGAGCGACCGCGAGCAGCGCCGCGCGTACTTCCGCGAGCTGTTCCGGCTGCAGGGCGAGCTGGTGAAGCTGCAGGACTGGGTGGTCAGCACGCGGCAGAAGGTGGTGATCCTGTTCGAGGGGCGCGATGCGGCGGGCAAGGGCGGCGTGATCAAGCGCATCACGCAGCGGCTGAACCCGCGCGTGTGCCGCGTGGCCGCGCTGCCGGCGCCGAACGACCGCGAGCGCACGCAGTGGTACTTCCAGCGCTATGCGACGCACCTGCCGGCGGCCGGCGAGATCGTGCTGTTCGACCGCAGCTGGTACAACCGCGCCGGCGTCGAGCGGGTGATGGGCTTCTGCACCGACGACGAGTACGAGGAGTTCTTCCGCACCGTGCCCGAGTTCGAGAAGATGCTGGTGCGCTCCGGCATCACGCTGATGAAGTACTGGTTCTCGATCACCGACGAAGAGCAGCACCTGCGCTTCCTGGGGCGCATCCACGACCCGCTGAAGCAGTGGAAGCTCAGCCCGATGGACCTGGAGTCGCGCCGCCGCTGGGAGGACTACACCAAGGCCAAGGAGATCATGCTCGAGCGCACCCACATCGCCGAGGCCCCGTGGTGGGTGGTGCAGGCGGTCGACAAGAAGAAGGCGCGGCTGAACTGCATCTCGCACCTGCTGGGGCAGCTGCCCTACCGCGAGGTGGAGCATCCGGCGATCGAGCTGCCGCAGCGGGTGCGGCACGACGACTACTTCCGGCAGCCGGTGCCGGCCGCGATGATCGTCCCCGAGGTGTACTAGAAGTTCATGTACTGCGGAGCCTTGCCGTCCTTGGCCCGCACGCCCGCGAAGCGCGCCGTCAGCCTGGCCTGCAGGTTGACCGGCAGCGGCGCGAAGCCGGTGCCGCGCGTCAGGTCGTCGCCGTGCATCAGGCACCAGTAGAGGAAGCGCATGCCCTGCGCGGCGCGGTCGGCGTCGGCCGGCTCGGCATCGAACAGCACGAAGCTCGTCTGCGTGATCGGCCAGGCGCCGCTGGCCGGCCGGTTCATCAGCGAGGCCAGGTCGTTGCCGGCGCGTGACACGTCGCTGTCGAGGATGGCGGCGCGAAAGCCCGCCTCCGACGCGGTCACCGCACTGCCGGCCGCGTTGATCAGCCGCACCCCCGCCAGCTCGTCCTTCACGACGCGGTCGTAGCTGACGTAGGCGATGCCGCCGTCGGCCGCTTCCAGCGCCTTCACCATGCCGTCGTTGCCTTCGGCCGTGATCACCTGGCCGGGCCACTTGGGCGCCTGGCTCGCGCCGATCTCGGCCTTGAAGGCCGGCGACACCTCGGCCAGGTAGCGCGTGAAGCCCTCGGTGGTGCCGGAACGGTCGGCGCGCACGATGCGCTGGATGCGCAGCGAGGGCAGCGCGACGCCGGGGTTCTGCGCGGCGATGCGCGCGTCGTTCCACTTGGCCACGCGCGCGGCCATGATGTCGGCCAGCAGTTCGCCGGACAGCTGCAGCCTGTTGGCGCCGATGCCGGGCAGCTTGACCACCGGCACGATGCCGCCGATCAGCATCGGCACCTGCACCAGCTTGCGCCTGGTCAGCTCGTCGGCCGGCAGCGGCGAATCGCTGCCGCCGAAATCGACCGCGCGCGCGGTGATCTGCTTGACGCCGTCGCCCGAGCCGGTGGCCTTGTAGACGACGGCGGCACCGGTGTTCTGCTGTTCATAGGTCCTGGCCCAGCGCTCGTACACCTTGGACGGGAACGAGGCGCCGATGCCGCGCACCTGCGCGAAGGCGGGCGCGCCGGACAGGGCGATCAGGCCGGCCAGGGTGGCAACGGCGGCGGCACGGCAAAGGCGGGTAGGGGTCACTTCGGGAAAACCGCTGGTTGAGCAAGGGCGGGACGATACATCGACTTCGTGACACCGACGCGGCGTTGCGCAAATGCCCGACGCGGATCCGACAAACCGTGAACTGCGTCGCGGCCCGCGGTGGCCGAACACTGTGTTACCCCGCTTCACGCGCCGGAAACAGGGCTGCATGGAAGACTTGTTGGCACTTGAGCCCGCGAGGTCGCTCAAGCCGGCCGCAAAACGGCCGACCTTGCAGGGACCTCTTCCGAGTGTTGTTGGAGTCTTGAATGGACCTGGAAACTTCTGTCATCGATTCGCAGACGCTGCGTCGCCAGTTGATGGCCCCGAACCCGATGCAGCGCGCGATCGCGTTGCATGCGCTGGAAGTCGAAGTCGAGCGCTGCGCCGGCCCGAGCCCGCAACTGGGCAACGAGGTCGCGAAGTTCGTCTCGCGCGGCATCCCGTTCTATGCGCTGAACGATCCGCACTATTGCAGCTGGGTCGGGAAGGCCGCCTCGTACTGGGACAAGCTGCACGCTTGAGCCCTGTGCTCAGCCGTAGATCGGCCTGAGCATGCAATGCAGGACATAGGCGGCGCCGCCCACGGCCGTTGCCAGCGCGCCATAGCGCGCAATGCGGATCTGCGGCGGCGCGATGCCCGCCTCGTCGGCAAACTGCTGCACCGCCGCCAGCGCCGGGTCCAGGAACTCCGCGCCGCGCTCCACCGTCTCGCCGCCGAGCACGATCACCGTCGGGTTGAAGGTCATCCACACGTTCTGGATCAGCACGCCGAGGTAAGCCCCGGCTTGCGCCACGTCGCCCGCCGCCTGGATGTGCCGCGCGCCGATCAGCGCCTCGGCACAACCGCGCCGACCGCATGAACACAGCGGCCCGCCCAGCTGCAGGATGGTGTGGCCGACCTCGCCCGCCAAGCCGCTCGCGCCGCTGAAGAGCCGGTCGTTCGCGATGATGCCGGCCCCCACGCCGATGCCGCAGCTCAGGAAGATCAGCGGGTCGTCGGCCGGCCCTTCGCCGAACTCGAACTCGCCGATGGCCGCCAGGTCGGCCTCGTTCTGGTAGTAGATCGGCACGTCGGCCAGCCCGGCCGCGGCCGCCTCGCGCGACAGCAGCCGGCCCAGCTCGACGTCGCGCCAGCCGATGTTCGGCGCGAACTTCAGCACGCCGGCCTTCTCGTCCACCGCGCCGGGCAGCCCGACGCCGATACCCATCACCCGGTACTGCCGCTGCGCCACCTGCGCGGCCAGCGCCAGCACCTGCTCGATCAGCTGGTGGCAGGCCTGCTGTGGCTCGCGCGATTGCAGCGGCGTGCGCTGCGATTCGATCACCTCGCCGTTGATCGTCACCGCCGCCGTCTGGATCGCGTCGATGCCCAGCTCGGCGCCGATCAGCGCCAGCCGCTGGCTGTTCAACCGCAACGGCTTGGGCCGCCGGCCCAGCCCGCCGGTGTGCGTCGCCTCCTCTTCCAGCAGCCAGCCTTCGTCGATCAGCTCCTTGGCCAGGATGCTGATCGTCGACTTGGTCAGCCCGCTGTGCGTCGACAGGTCGGCGCGCGACAGGCCCGGCTCCTCTCGCAGCAGGCGCACCAGCGCCATGCGGTTGATGCGTTTGACGAGGTGCTGGTCGCCGGTGAGTGTCATGCGGGCATTGTCGCCAGCCCCAGGGGGTGCACCATCTTCGGGAAAGCGCGAGGTGTATTTGTTTGGTGGATGAACTAAAGTCGCGGTCGATCCTCCCATCGCATACCGCCATGTACCTCGGAATCGACCTCGGCACTTCGGAAGTGAAGGTCCTGCTGCTGCAGGATGACCACCGCATCGTGGCCACCGCCGGGGCCCGGTTGACGGTGTCTCGGCCGCAGCCGGGCTGGTCGGAGCAGGACCCGCAGGACTGGTGGCAGGCCACCGAAACCGCCATCGCCGCGCTGCGGCAGAAGGCGCCGGGCGAGTTCGCGCGCGTGCGCGGCATCGGCCTGTCGGGCCAGATGCACGGCGCGACGCTGCTGGACGCCGACGACCAGGTGCTGCGCCCGGCCATCCTGTGGAACGACGTGCGTTCCGAGTCCGAATGCCGCGAGTTGCAGCGCCGCCTGCCGACCTTGCCCGACATCGCCGGCAACCTGGCCATGCCCGGCTTCACCGCCCCCAAGCTGATGTGGGTGCAGCGCCACGAGCCCAAGGTGTTCGAGCGCGTGCGCTGTGTGCTGCTGCCCAAGGACTGGCTGCGCCTGAAGCTCACCGGCGACAAGGTCAGCGAGATGTCCGATGCGGCCGGCACGCTGTGGCTGGACGTCGCGCAGCGGCGCTGGTCGCGCGAGCTGCTGTCGGTGACCAACCTGAGCGAGCAGCGCATGCCGCGGCTGGTGGAGGGCAGCGAGGTCTCGGGCATGCTGCGCCGCGAGCTGGCCGACGCCTGGGGCCTGCCGCAGGGCATCCCGGTGGCCGGCGGCGGCGGCGACAACGCGGCCAGCGCGGTCGGCATCGGCGCGGTGCGCCCGGGCGAGGGCTTCATCTCTCTGGGCACCAGCGGCGTGCTGTTCGTCGTCACCGACCGCTTCCGCGCCAACCCGGCATCGGCGGTGCATGCCTTCTGCCATGCGCTGCCGAACCGCTGGCACCAGATGAGCGTGATGCTGTCGGCCGCGAGCTGCCTGAGCTGGGTCACCCGGCTGCTCGGCGCGGCCGACGAAGGCGCGCTGCTGCAGCAGGTGGGCATGCTGGACGAGGCGGCGCAGTTCGCTTCGCCGCTCTTCCTGCCCTACCTGGGCGGCGAGCGCACGCCGCACAACGATGCGCATGCGCGCGGCGTGTTCTTCGGCCTGTCGCACGACACCACGCCGGCGCACCTGGGCTGGTCGGTGCTGGAGGGCGTGGCCTTCGGCATGCTCGACGGCCTGCATGCGCTGCAAGCCGCCGGCACCGAGGTGGGGCCGCTGACGATCGTCGGCGGCGGCTCGCGCAGCCCGCTGTGGGCGCAGCTCTTCGCGACGCTGTACGGCGTGCCGGTGCGCACGGTGCAGGGTGGCGAGGCCGGCGGTGCGCTGGGGGCCGCGCGGCTGGCCTGGCTGGCCACCGGGGGCCGCGAGGACGAGGTGTGCCGCGCCCCCGAGGTCGACACCGAGTACCTGCCGCAAGGCGGCGCGCGGCGCGATGCGCTGCTGGCCCGCCACGCCCGCTTCAAGGCGCTGTACCCGACGCTGCGGACCGCCTTCGCCGCAGCCTGATTCACCTGGAGACCTGAGACATGAGCGACTTCTTCAAGGGCATTGCGCCCATCCGCCACGAGGGCCGCGAGAGCACGAATGCGCTCGCCTTCCGCTGGTACGACAAGGACCGCGTGGTGCTGGGCAAGCGCATGGAAGAGCAGCTGCGCTTCGCCGCCTGCTACTGGCACAGCTTCGTGTGGGACGGGCGCGATCCGTTCGGCGGCGACAGCTTCCAGCGTCCATGGCACCAGATTGCCGACCCGCTGGAGCAGGCGCGCGTGAAGGTCGACGTCGCGTTCGATTTCTTCAGCAAGCTGGGCATCCCGTACTACTGCTTCCACGACCGCGACGTGGTGGCCGAAGGCAGCACGCCGCGCGAGAGCGCCGAGTGGCTGCGTCGCACCGTCGACCTGCTGGGCGAGAAGCAGCAGGCCACCGGCGTGAAGCTGCTGTGGGGCACGGCCAACCTGTTCTCGCACCGGCGCTTCATGTCGGGTGCCGCGACCAACCCGGACCCGGAGGTGTTCGCGATGGCCGCGCTGCAGGTGAAGGAGGCGATGGACGCCACCGTGAAGCTGGGCGGTGCCAACTACGTGATGTGGGGCGGGCGCGAGGGCTACGAGACGCTGCTGAACACCGACGTCAAGTCGGAGCTGGAGCAGATGGGCCGGCTGCTGGCGATGGCGGTGGAGTACAAGCACAAGATCGGGCTGAAGGGCCCGATCCTGATCGAGCCGAAGCCGCGCGAGCCGACCAAGCACCAGTACGACTTCGACGTCGCGACGGTGTACGGCTTCCTGAAGACCTACGGGCTGGAGCAGGACGTCAAGGTCAACATCGAGGCCAACCATGCGACGCTGTCGGGCCACAGCTTCGAGCACGAGATCGCCACCGCTGCGGCGCTGGGCATCTTCGGGTCGATCGACATGAACCGCGGCGACATGCAGTGCGGCTGGGACACCGACCAGTTCCCGAACAACCTGCCGGAGATGGCGCTGGCGCTGTACCACGTGCAGCGGGCCGGCGGTTTCACGAGCGGCGGCCTGAACTTCGACGCCAAGGTGCGGCGCCAGTCGATCGATGCGGAAGACCTGCTGCACGGCCACGTCGGCGCGATGGACCTGTGCGCACGCGCGCTGCTGGTGGCCGAGCAGATGATCGAGGACGGCAAGCTCGAGGCGGCGCTGCAGCAGCGCTACGCCGGCTGGCGCGGCGGTTTCGGCCAGCAGTTGCTGAAGGGCGAGCTGACGCTGGACGCGGTGGCGCAGCGGGTGCTGGACCGCAACACCGACGTGCTGCCGAAATCCGGCCGCCAGGAGGCGCTGGAGAACCTGGTGAACCGCTACCTCTGAGCGCGTGGCCGGCGGCGCGGGAACCCGCGCCGGCCCGGCCGTTACTCACCGGGCTCCTGACTCCAGGGAGCCTGCATGCCTGCCACCGTCGAACGCCCGGCCTCCGGGTCGCCCCTGCCAGACCTGCGCCTGGCGATCCGGCTGCGACAGGCCGCCCGGGCCAGCGACGTCGATGCGGCGCTGTTGCTGATCCGCGGCCTGGTGGCCGACGAGCGGCTGGGCTGTGCCGAGAAGGCCGACTGCCTGGCCGCCGGCGAGGCCTGCCCGCGCAGCCTGCAGTGCGTGATGGCCGCGCCGGCCTTCCGGCGCCTGAAGGACCAGGTCGAGGACCTGTGCGACGAACTGATGCGGCCGGGCGATGCGGTGCTGCAGAAGACGCTGCGGCGGCTGGTGGATGTCACACCGGCAGGTGACCGGATCCGAGCGTCGGCCGGCTGAGCAGCACATGAACTTCATCGGCGGCTCTCGATCGCCCTCTCCGGTTCGATCCGGACAACCTGGCCTGCCGGCGGACGAGGAGGAAAGCGCCTGCACTGTCGACCTGAGCAGGCTGGGTGTCGCGGAATGCATGATATTGAGTTCCATGCGGGCTCTGGTGGAAGAAATTCGGATGCGTGCGAAGCGCCAGCTCTGCGCCATTGCTTGCATTCGTCTCCCACCTCTAGAGGGGCACAGGCCGGAAGAACTCGCGGGTGCCTTCTTGCAGGGAACTTTGGAATTGCCCTCCATTGAGTCGTCGGATGGCCAACCGATCCAGGTGAGTGGAGCAGTGCCGCCCTGCACGACGCCGTTGCCGAACAATCCGGATTTCCTGGCGCCCTGGATCAACAAGATTGTTCTTCGCAGTTGCCGTTACCCGGAGGTGGAAGCGCTCGGCGAAGACCCCTCGCTGGTTCTTCGGCGTTCCGACGATAAGTTCCTTGAGATCATGGTCGGTATCGGGAGCAAGTTTGACCACCTCAAGGGAGTCCTCCGAGAGAAAGCGAGTCAGATTCGAGGGAAAGAAGCGCAGCTTGTGCTCAGGGAAGCCAAAGGGTCGGCTGTGCACTGCCACGTCGCCGTTGCCGGCTGGATCGCGCTCACCGACGAGATCCATGCGGGCCAACAAGCCGCGGCACAACGCTGTGTGCGAGCGATGAGCGACACCACCTTTGCTGCGCTGTGGCAGGCGCGGGTCCGCGGCGGCGGCGTGCTGTGTCGAGCGGCATCTCGAGGGATGTTCGAACTCTGCGCTGAGCTGCTCGCTCGACTCGATCGGAGTTGTCTCCTGGCTGTCGACGTCAAGGTTCGGGCGCTGCTTCAGGGCACGGGTCAGTGGAATGTCGGTTGCTGCATCGAGCCAGGCGGATGGGGCGCCGCGACACGGGCGCATGCACGTGCGTTGCTTTCGAAACTCGAAGAAGAACGGGGCAAGGGTCACGGAACGCGTGCACTGATGCGGGAGATGTCGCGCTTTCTGATGTGGGATGACGACCCCGAAGCCGCGCTTCACCGCGCGATCATCCATGGCGATCGGGCCGAAGCAGAGCACCTCTTGTCGATCATCGCGATCGAAGCCTGGCCGGTTCAATGGCAGTGCGGCCGAGCGTCCGGCACGCTGCTGCACGATGCTGCCGCGCGCCCGGAGACGGTGGACTTGGTCCCGCGGCTGCTGCTCGCCATTCTCGGAGATCCGTGGCTGCAGTCGGACGAACAACGGAAACTGCTGCTGTCCCGGAGCCAGGACGGCTCGATGTTCACCCAGTTGCTGGCTCCCGATCGCTTGAAGGCGGTGTATGACGCGATGCGGTTCACGCTGTACTCCATCGGGATCGAGGGGTGCGCTTCGGGTTGCTTCGTTCAAGCCGAGGCGCAGAGGCAGTCGCCTGCAGGGGGCGATTGGGGGCAGGCGGTGCGGTCACCCGGTACCGTGAGCAAGCTCGTTGTTCGTGAGGCTCTTGGAGAGATTGGCAAGCTGTTGCGGATGGCATGGCCTGACCCACTGGCCGTGGCTGCCGCCTTGGACAGGCTGGGTGCGAAAAGGTTGTGCAATCTGGTGGATTCGTGCACCGCCCCACGCGTCGCTGGACCGCTCCATCGGGCCGCGCGCAGGCGGCTGGAGGATGCGGTCCACAGGATGCTGGTGGGGGTGCTGAGCGACACGAAACTCACCCCCGAGCGGAAGTATGAGCTTCTGTCCATGCGTGACGAGGCCGGGATGACGTTCCTCGATCTGATGACGCCGGTTGCATCGCAGCGCCTGCTTCGCCTTCAGTCCGGTTTTCTCAATTCGGCGGTCGTCAGCAGCGAGAGGCTCCGGGACACCGCAGTTCAACGGCATGCGCGCTGCAGCGAGCTCAAGCGGCAACTGGAGGCAGCCATGAATCGCCCTGGCCGTGGCGCCTGTGGATCGCTCAAGCTGTTGTGCACTGCGCTGGAAACGGCAAGCCTGCCTGCAATCCGCTGGGCGATGAGGGTCGTGGTGAGCGATCCGAGCGAGTTGTTCCGGTATCTGGGTCCTCTCACGCCTGAGGTGCTTCGCAAGATCGGCGAACTCTCGGCGTCCCTGCGCAAGGCGGCGGACCCGTTGCTGCAGGTGTTCTCGGCGCAGCGCGGATCCGGGCCGCAGACGCTTGCCGAGGTGCTCCGGGCCCGGCTTCGGCGAGTCAAGGATTCTCGAGAGCAGGACGCCTTGATGGTGCTCGTCGCCGCGGTCGAGCGCGAACAACCCGGTCGGATTCTCGAAGTGTTGGAGTGGGTGGTCAGGCCCGACGTTGAACTCGCCACGGACGTCAAGATCGAGCTGCTCGAGGTCACGGATGCACAACGGAACGGCTTCCGCGCACTGCTCGGGCAGGGCTGTCATGAACGACTGGATGAACTCTACGGATCGCTGCTTGCCAACCACCAAAGCTGACGCTGTCGAGCAAGATGACCGCCGGCTGGCGACAATGCCGCATGGATCGGATCGAAGCCATGGTGGTGGGCGCAGGGGTGGCCGGGCTCGCGGTGGGGCGTGCGCTCGCGATGCAAGGGGTCGAGACGCTGGTGCTCGAAGCGGAGCAGGCCATCGGCACCGGCATCAGCTCGCGCAACAGCGAGGTCATCCACGCCGGGCTGTACTACCCGGCGGGGTCGCTGAAGGCGCGCTTGTGCGTGCAGGGCAAGCAGCAGCTGTATGCGTTCTGCGAATCGCATGGTGTCGAGCACCGGCGCTGCGGCAAGCTGCTGGTGGCGACGGATGACGGCCAGCTCGCAGACCTGGATGGGCTGAAGGCCAAGGCGATCGCCAATGGCGTGCATGACCTTGTGCGTCTCGATGCCGCAGCGGCGCGTGCGATGGAGCCGCAGCTCGTGTGCGTCGGTGCGCTGTGGTCGCCCTCGACCGGCATCGTCGACAGCCATGGCCTGATGCTGGCGCTGCAAGGCGACCTGGAGCGGCACGGTGGGACGGTCGCGCTGGCCTCGCCGGTGCGGGCGATCCGGCGCGGTGTGCAGGGCCACGTGGTCGAGGTGGGCGGTGCCGAGCCGACGAACGTGGCGGCACGCATCGTCGTCAACGCCGCCGGGTTGTGGGCCCCGGCGCTCGCGCAGCGCACCGAGGGCCTGCCCGACGCGGCGCGCCCGCGCGCACATTTCTGCAAGGGCAACTACTTCAGCCTGGCGGGCAAGGCGCCGTTCTCGCGCCTGGTCTACCCGCTGCCGCAACGCGCCGGCCTGGGCGTGCACCTGACGCTGGACCTGGGCGGCCAGGCGCGCTTCGGGCCGGACGTGCAATGGCTGCCGGACGACACGCGGGAGCCGATCGACTACACCGTGGATCCGGCGCGCGCCGAGGCCTTCTACGCCGAGGTGCGGCGCTACTGGCCCGGACTGCAGGATGGAGCTTTGCAACCCGCCTACAGCGGCGTGCGGCCCAAGGTGGTGGCGGCGTCATCGCCGGCGGCGGATTTCATTGTCGAGGGGCCGGCCCAGCATGGCGTGCCGGGGCTCGTGAACCTGTTCGGCATCGAATCGCCGGGCTTGACGGCCAGCCTGGCGCTGGCGGACGAGGTGCTCAGCCGCTTGGCGGCGTGACGGGGGAGACGTGGCCGGAAGGGCTCCAATGTCCGTCCACCAGCACCTCGTGCGGCCGGAAATCCGCCTTGTAGGACATCTTGTTGCTCTCGGCGATCCAGTACCCCAGGTACACGTGCCGCAGCTTCAGCAGCCGCGTCTGCTCGATCTGCCACATCACGTTGTAGATGCCGTAGCTGGTGCGCGGCTCGGGCTCGTAGAAGGTGTACACCGCCGACAGGCCGTCGTTCAGGATGTCGAGGATGGACACCATCTTCAGCGCGCCCAGGCCGTCTTCCGACGGCTCGCGGAACTCCACCAGCCGCGAATTGACGCGGCTTTGCAGCAGGAACTGCGTGTACTGGTCGATGCTGTCGTTGTCCATGCCGCCGCCGCTGTGGCGGCCGGCCTGGTAGCGCAGGTAGAGCTGGTAGTGCTCGGGCACGAAGCACAGCCGCAGCACGCGCGCCTGCAGGTGCTGGTGGGCCTTCCAGGCGCGGCGCTGGCTGCGCGTCGGCTCGAAATCCTTCACCGGCACGCGCAGCGGCACGCAGGCGCGGCAGCCGTCGCAGAACGGGCGGTAGGTGAACATGCCGCTGCGCCGGAAACCGTTGGCGACCAGGCCCGAGTAGGCGTCGGCATGGATCAGGTGGCTGGGCGTGGCCACCTGCGAGCGTGCCATCCGGCCGCCCAGGTAACTGCACGGGTACGGCGCGGTGGCATAGAACTGCAGCGAGGCGAGCGGAAGCTCTTTCGGGTGGGTCACGGACCGGGTTCCTGCACGGGGGCGCCAGGGTCGAGCAGCGCCCACATCGCTGGATCATAGGACCAATCCCGGATCGGCGACTCCCTGAGTCTTGGGGGCAGGGCCGCCTCGAATTCGGCCCGCGGCACCTCGCGCGCGCCCAGCGACGCCAGGTGGCGCGTGCGCTGCTGGCAGTCGATCAGCGTGATGCCGTTCGCCCGGCAGAACGCCACCAGGCCCGACACCGCGATCTTCGACGCATCGGTGCGGTGCGAGAACATCGATTCGCCGAAGAACATGCGGCCGATGCACACGCCGTACAGCCCGCCCACCAGCTGCCCGCCGATGCGCGTCTCGAAGCTGTGCACCGCGCCCAGCGCATGCCAGCGGCAGTAGGCCTCCACCATCTCGGGCAGGATCCAGGTGCCGTCCTGGCCCTCGCGCGGCGTGCCGGCGCAGGCGCTGATGACGGCCCGGAAGTCGCCGTCGATGCGCAGCTCGCAATCGGGGTCGCGGGCAAAGCGGCGCAGCACCTGGCGCAGCGAGCGGGCGAGCTTGAACTCGGCGACGGGTAGCACCATGCGCGGGTCGGGCGACCACCACAGCACCGGCTGGCCCTCGCTGTACCACGGGAAGACGCCCTTGCCATAGGCCTCGGCCAGGCGCTCGGGCGTCAGGCGCCCGCCGGCGGCCAGCAGCCCGGGCGCGTCGGAGCCGGGCGGCAGCGCCAGGCGCGTGTCGGGCAGCGGGGTGTGCGCGTCGCGCAGCCAGGGGATCAAGCGCTCGGGTCTCCAGCTCAGGCCTGCGTGGCCACCGGCTTCTTCTGCGTGACGCCGACGCCGTGCCGCACCGCGATGATCTCGGCCAGGATCGACACCGCGATCTCGGCCGGCGAATTGCCGCCCAGGTTGAGGCCGATCGGGCCGTGCAGGCGCGCGATCTCGTCGGCCGTCAGGTCGAACAGCGCCAGCCGCTCGCGGCGCCGGGCGGTGTTGCTGCGCGAGCCGAGCGCGCCGACGTAGAAGGCCGGCGACTTGAGCGCTTCCAGCAGCACCATGTCGTCGAGCTTGGGGTCGTGCGTCAGCGCCACCACTGCGCTGTGCGGGTCGAGCTGCAGCTCGAGCGCCAGGTCGTCGGGCATCGCCCGGCTGAAGGTGGTGCCGGGCAGGTCCCAGGTGAGGTGGTATTCCTCGCGCGGATCGCAGCAGGTCACCTCGAAGTCGAGCGCCAGCGCCATCTGCGCGAGCACGCGCGACAACTGGCCGGCGCCGACGATCAGCAGCCGCCAGCGCGGGCCGAACAGCGCGCGCAGGGTCTGGCCGTCGAACGAGAAGCCTTCGCCGCGATGCGCGGGTTCGACTTGCGTGCGGCCGCTCTTCAGGTCGAGCCGGCGCGCGACGAGCTCGTGGCGCTGGGTGCGCGCGAGCACCTCGTCGACCCAGGCGGTGTCGGCCAGCGGCTCCTGCACCAGCCGCAGGTTGCCGCCGCAGGGCAGGCCGAAGCGGGCCGCCTCTTCCTTGGTGACGCCGTAGGTGATCAGGGCCGGCTGGGCGACGCGCTCGCCGGTGCGCACGCGCTCGATCAGGTCGTCCTCGACGCAACCGCCAGACACCGAGCCGACCACCAGGCCGTCGTCGCGCATCGCGAGCAGCGCACCGGGCGGGCGCGGTGCGGAGCCCCAGGTTTCGAGCACGGTGACCAGCCAGACGGCATGGCCTTCGGTGCGCCACTGGCGGGCTTGGGTGAGGACTTGGAGGTCGAGGCTGTCCATGGAGAGCGCGGGCGCGAGGAAGACGAGGGGGCATCGTAGCGTGCCACCCGTCGCCTTGCGCGCCGTGGGGTGGGAGCTGGAACGGTGGGCTGCTTCCGGTTACTCAGATGGCGCCTCAATCAACTGGAGTACTGATGAGCAGCAGGATTGTCCGCCTTTCACCGCGAACCCAGCAACCGTCACAGCCTGAGACTCCATACGGTCAACTGCAAAAAGCAGTTCAGGCGCACCCTGAGTTGGGGAGCGTCGCATACGATCTGAAGAATGCTCTCTCCCAATTTGGCAAAGGCCTCGATCTGGGCGCGCTGAACGTGGAGCAGTTGAACTACCTCGTCGAACAAGGAGCCGGTATCTGGGAGGCGTGGAAAGCCCAGGCGGAAGATCGGAAGGTTCCGCTGGTGCCAATCGCGCTGGCCGGCTCGGCGAAGGACTTCAACGTCGAGTTGTTCAAGCCCTTTCTCCGCGAGGGCGAAGAGCTGACTGTCGAGTACTACTCTCCGCCGGATATCGCGTCAATGTTCAAGCCATCATCGCCTGGCGCGCCCCCTGTCGACGGTCGTGGTGCGACTTCGTTGGGCTTCGTGTCGCAACCTTTCCAGCCCGAGGTGTCGAAGCCTGTGGCGGTCACGCAGCCCGAGACCTTGCCGCAGCCAACGATGGCCGACATGCTGCTCAAACGGCTCGACGATTCAATCACGCGTGGCGATGGAGAAGGCATCTTGCGTGTGGCTGCCGAGATCGTGGAAAGCCCTCTGTTGACCCCAAGCGAGAAACAAGAACTGCTCCTGCCTTCCTCGCCGTGCCGGCTGGATCCTATGAAAGTGTTTGGCGGGCATGAGGAGTGGATCAAGAGGTTCAATGCCCTGATCGCAGTGCTGGGCGGTGACGAAAAGGGCTGACACTCCCGGTTGAGCTGTCACCGACTCCGCCGATACCCCTCCGTCACTTCCCCTTCCATCCGGTACCCCGAGGTCCCCACCGCGGTATCGCTGAAGGCCGTGTGCAGCACCCCGCTGACCCACAGCGCATCCATCGTGCGCACGCCGGCCAGCGGCTTGGCGAGCTTGACGTGGATGGTCTGGTTGGCCGGCGGCGGCGGCACGTGGATGCAGGCGCCGAAGTAGGGCACGAGCAAGAACTCGCGCAGCTGGTCGCTCTCGCCTTCCAGCGGCACCACGAAGCCGGCGATGCGCACGCGCTGGTTGTCCATCGCGGCGTTCGTCGGCGCGTTGTTCCATGCGCGCTTCAGGCGATCCAGCGCCGCCTGGGCGCGCGGGTCGCCGTCGCCGAACATGCGGAAGCTCAACGCCTGCACGTCCTTCATCGGGTCCCAGTCCTTGGGCGTCAGGTCTTCCCAGTTCGTCAGCCGGTAGTGGCCCGCGGCCGCCGCGCTGGCCGCACGGGCCGCCGCCACCGGCGCCAGCTTGTCGCCGATGCGGTAGTCGGCCGCGTCGGTCTTCGGGCTGTCGTCCACCTTCGGGCCATCCGCTGCATCGCTGCAGGCGGCGCACAGCACCAGCGATGCCGCCAGCGCCCACGCACTCAGTGATTTCATCGTCGATCTCCTCACGATCATCTCCTCAAAGGCGTGGCGTCAAGCCGTCAGACAAGGAAAGGCGCGTCGCGCGCCAGGCGGGCAGCGCCCCGGCCAGCACGCCGGCCGCGAGCACCGCAGCGAGCAACTGCCATTCACCCGGCCCCGACACCCCCGGCCGCAACGCACTGCCGAACTGCGCCTGCAGCCACGGCCCGGCCGCGAGCGCCGCCACCGCCAGCAGTGCCAGCCCGAGCAGCGCGCCGGCCAGCGTGGCCCCCACGCTCTCGATCACCAGCAGCGCCGCGATGTGGCGCGGCCCGGCCCCCACCGAACGCAGGATGGCCAGCTCGCGGCGCCGCTCGTTCAGGCTCGCCAGCACCACCGCCACCATGCCGGCCAGCCCCACCACGACGACCAGCGCCGACACCGCCAGCAGCGTGCGCTCGACCACGCCCACCACCTGCCACAGCTGGTCCAGCGCGACGCCGGGCAGCACCGCCAGCAGCGGCTCGCCCTCGAACTCGTCGATGTCGCGCTGCACCTTGAACACCGCGCCGCGGCTCTTCAACCCGACCAGCGCCGCCGTCACCGTCTTCGACTGCAGGTCGAACTTGCGCACCAGGTCGGGGGCGATCGCCAGGCCCGGGATCGGCGCGCCGCCCTGCCAGTCGAGGTGGATCGCCTCGATCGCCTGCAGGCTGATGTGCACCGTGCGGTCCACCGGCGTGCCGGTGGGCGCCAGGATGCCCACCACGGTGAACGGCTTGTCGGCATGCTCGGCCAGCCCGTCGCCGCCGCTGCCGTGGCTGAGCACGATGCGCTGGCCCAGCCCGTAGTGCAGCGAGCGCGCCACCTCGGCGCCGATCACCGCCTCGAACACGCCGTCGACCGTGCCGCTGAAGGCGCGCCCGTCGGCCAGCGCCAGCGGCCGGCGGTAGCCATAGCGGAAGTGCTCGAAGTAGCCGACGTCGGTGCCCAGCACCGCGAAGCCGCGGTGCGAATCGCCCAACGACAGCGGGATCGTCCACGCGACGGCCGGGTTTTTCTGCAGCGCCTCGATGCTGCTCCAGCGCACGTTGTTCGTCGCCTCGCCGAGCCGGAACACCGCGTAGAGCATCAGCTGCACCGGGCTCGTGCGCGCGCCCACCACCAGGTCGGTGCCGGACACCGATTGGGCGAAGGCCTCGCGCGCCGCCAGCCGGCTGCGCTCCACGCCCAGCAGCATCGTCACCGACAGCGCAACCGCCAGCACGGTCAGGCCCAGCGTGGCGCGCCGGTTCCAGGCACTCGCCAGCGCCAGTCGCAGCAGCACCATCATGCGGCCTCCTCGTAGACCGAGGCCAGGTTCAGGTCGGCCAGCGCGATCTCGCGCGTGAAGCTGGCCGCCAGGCGCCGGTCATGGCTCACGAACAGCAGGCTGGCTTGCGCCGCCTCGCATTCGCGCAGCAGCAGCTCCAGGAAACGCTGCTGCGTCTGCGCGTCGAGCGCCGAGGTCGGCTCGTCGGCGATCACGATCTCGGGCCGGCCCAGCAGCGCACGCGCCGCGGCCACGCGCTGCTGCTGGCCGACTGACAGCTGCGTGGCCGGCCGCGCCAGCAGCGTGCGCGGCAGGTCCAGCGCCTCGAGCAGGCGGCGCGCCTCGTCGCGCAGGTCGCCGTCGGAGTTGGCCAGCGCCCGTGCGGCGCGGTGCGCCGAGAAGCGACAGGGCAGCAGCACGTTGTCCAGCACGCTGAGGTACGGCACCAGGTTGAACTGCTGGAACACGAAGCCGATGTGGTCGACGCGGAAGCGGTCGCGCGCCGCGCCGTCCAACGCCGACACCTCCTGGCCGAGCGCCGTCACCTGCCCGCGCTCGGGCACCAGCACGCCGCCCAGCAGGCCGAGCAAGGTGCTCTTGCCGCTGCCGCTCGGGCCGTGCAAAAAGATGCGCTCGCCGGCCTGCACCGCCAGGTGTTCGATGTCCAGGCAGGGCGGCCGTGTCGGGTGCCAGCGGAACAGCAGGTGGTCCACCTGCAGCACGGGCGCGCTCACCATGTCACGCTCCGCTTGCCGGGGACCAGCTCGGCCGCGCCCTGGCCCTTCGGGCTCGCCACCTGCACCTTCAGCCGGCGCAGGCCGGGGAAGTGGCGCATCAGGTCGACGTCGACGCCGGCCAGGGCCTGGGGTGCCTCGCATTGCCAGTTGAAGTCTGCATCCAGGTCGGCATGGCCGTCGCCATCGGACGGCGTGGTCTCGATGGATTCGCCGAGCGCTGCCGACGACGCGAGCCGCACCGACACCGGCCGGCAGCGCGCGGCCACGCTGGGCGTGAACACGCCGGCCGCGTCGCGCAGTGTGCGTGCCATGTGGCGCACGGCGGTGCGTTCGACGTCGGTGCGCGGCACGTGCTCGAAGCCGAGCAGGTTGTCGAGCGGCGATTCCAGGCTCATCGTGAGCTGGTTGCCGTCGACCACGATGCGCAGCTCGGCGACGCCGTGCACGTGGGCCCCGGGCTCATGGGCTTCGATGGCAGGGAAGGACAGGCAGGCGAGCGCGGCCACGGTGGCGCGCAGCGCGAAGGAAGGCGAGAAGGGCATGGCAGGAAATCCCAAGGGCCCGCGCAACGGTCGTGCACGGGCAAGCGGCAGAGGGCCGCGGTGAAGTCAGGGCAGGGAGGCGATCAGCCGCGCGGCGGGGCGCGGCTGCGGTAGACGGGCTCGAAGCGCGCGTCCTGCGAGGCCACCGCGGGTGCGGCGGCGAGTTCGAAGCGGGCCGGCAGCAGCGCCGGCAGGGCGGCCTGCGGTGTTGCTTGATGATCCAGCTGCGCGAAGGCCAGGCACTGCGCGCACAGCGTGTCGTGGTCTGCCTGGTGGGACGCCGCGGCCGGCGACGACAGCCGCGCCGGGCCCAGCGCGTGCCCCAGCACGTGCAGCACCGCCTGCTGCTGGCTGAACACCAGCAGCAGCGCAAGCAGGGCGTGCCACAGCACTCGGCGGGAGAGCATGGCCGACAGTATGGGCCCGGCGCGCATGTCAGACCATGTCGGTCGGTGTCTCCAGGATCTGCACGGTGCTGCGCACGTGCCCGAGCCGCGGCATCACGTGCTGCATCGATGCCTGGTGCGGCTCGGCGGCGGCGGCGCTGCAGGAGTCCTCGGCGATCACCAATTGGTAGCCCAGCTCCCACGCCGCGCGCGCCGTGCCCTCGACGCCGATGTGCGTGACGATGCCGCCCAGCACCAGCGTCGTGATGCCGCGCCGGCGCAATTGCAGGTCGAGTTCGGTGCCGTGGAAGGCATTCCACTGGCGTTTGACGATCTGCAGATCCTGCGGCCGGCTCGGCAGCTCGGCCGGGTCGTCCCACCAGTTCGGCGGCAGGCCGCCGGCCGGCGTCGGCGCGGCCTGGTCGGTGGTCTGCTTCAGCATGTCCGGGAAACCCGCCAGCCAGCCCACCTTCACGCGCACCACCAGCGCGCCGCGTGCATGGAAGTGGCCGGCCAGCCGGGCGGCATTCGCCAGCACCGTGGCCGCAGCGTGCGGCGCGCGGCCGAAGCCGGTGATGCCCTGCTGCAGGTCGATCAGCACCAGCGCGGAACGGGAAGCATCAAGCGATAGCATGGCGGCTCCTGGTTGCAAGAAACGAGATTTGTGAGGGAGTCCTCACAAAAATATTTTATGAGGAAGTCCTCACAAATGTCCAGCGAAGCCGATGCCGTGCCGGTCGAGCGTGCGCGCCGCCAGCGCGGCCACCTGCGCATCGAGGTGCTGCTGGCCGCGGCGGCCCAGGTGTTTGCCGACAAGGGCTACGAGGCCGCGACGATGACCGAGATCGCTGCACAGGCCGAATCGTCGATCGGCTCGCTCTACCAGTTCTTCCCGACCAAGCAGAGCGTCGCGCAGGGCCTGATTGCGCTGCAGGCGGGCGCGCTGCAGAAACGGCTCGCGGCGATGGTGGCGGCCAGCCCCGGCTGGGACGTCGACGAGCTGGCGCGGCGGCTGTCGGTCGCGCTGATCGAGTTTCGCGCCGCGCACCCGTCGTTCGCGCGCCTGATCGATACGCCCGGCGTGCCGCACGAGGTGGTGCAAGGGGTGCGGCTGCAGATGCGCGCGCAGCTGGTGGAGATCCTCGGGCCGCATGCCGGCACGTTGCCGAAAGCGCGGCTCGCCGCGGTGGCCGCGGTGGTGCAGCAGGTGATGAAGTCCGCGGTGGCGTTGAACGCCGACGGCGGGCCGGGCGCGCGGGCTGCGCTGGCCGAGCTGCGCGAGATGCTGCGGGTTTACCTGGGGGCGGCGCTGAAGGCCTGATCCCGGCGGCGTGGGGCTGTCAGGACGCGAGGTCCAGCCACAGGTCGACCTTCGGCGCGCGCGGATCGCGCGGCTTCAGCCGGCGGTTGCGGCCGCTGCCGAACATCGGCCCCGGCGCGCTGAAGCGCTGCAGGTCGTCGAGCACGGCCTCGCTGGGCGGGGCGGATGGCGCGGCCATCTTCGCCGAAGCGGTCGGGTCGAACAATTCGCGCGGCAGGAACAGGGATTCGCTCATGGGGGCCTCGCAAGGCGTGAAATACAGCGCTCAGTGTGATCCTGTCGTGTTTCAGCGGCACGTTCCCCCGCGTTTCAATTGTTGCGCGCAGCCGCACTTCCAGGCATAACTGTCGCACCACACACACGCCAGGGCCGTATTGCCGGCCGAGCAGGGAGACAGCGTGGGGACAAGCAATGAAGCGGCCGTCGACGACGGCCCGGCCTTCCTGTCGAACCAGGCGGCCAGCCGCCCGCAGCGGCGACGCGCGATGACCGTGCTGGCGGTTTCAGTGCTGTTGTTCCTGGCCTTGGTACCGTTTGCAAAGCTGAAGCTGCAGCCCTTCCCGGGCTTCATCTCGATCTACGAGACGGCGGTCGTCGTCAATGACCTCATTACCGCGGCGCTGCTGTTCGGGTTGTACCGCGTGGTGCGGCTGCGTGCGATCGCGGTGCTGGCGAGCGGCTACCTCTTCACCGCGCTGGTGGTGATCGGCCATGCGCTCAGCTTCCCCGGCCTGTTCACCCCCACCGGCCTGCTCGGCGCAGGCCAGCACAGCACGGCATGGCTGTACATCTTCTGGCACCTGGGCTTCCCGCTGTTCGTGCTGGCTTACGCGTGGCCGCGGCGCACGCCGCAGGCGGCGTCCGGCGTGCCGGTCGCGCCGCTGATCGCGGTGCTGCTCGCGATCGGCCTGGTCGCGCTGGCCACCGCCGGCGAAGCGCTGCTGCCGCCGATGATGCAGGGCTCGGCGTCGACGCCGGCGCTGCGCGGCGGCGTGGCGGGCGTGGCCCTCGTCACGCTGTTCACGCTGGGCATGCTGTGGCGGCAGCGCCGCAGCTCGGTGCTCGACCTGTGGCTGATGGTGGCCTTGAGCGCGTGGATGTGCGAGATCGCGCTGTCGGCGATGCTCAACGCCGGCCGCTACGACCTGGGCTTCTACGCCGGGCGCCTGTACGGGCTGCTGACCAGCAGCGTCGTGCTGTACGAACTGCTGCTCGAGAACGGCCTGCTGTATGCGCGCCTGGCGCAATCGCACGCCGACGAGCGCCGGCGCAGCGGCGAGCTGGCCGAGGCGCGCGACCGCGCGCAGGCGGCCGATGCGGCCAAGAGCATGTTCCTGGCCAACATGAGCCACGAGATCCGCACGCCGATGAACGGCATCATCGGCCTGACCAACCTGGTGCTCGACACCCGGCTCGACGACCAGCAGCGCGACCACCTGGGCAAGGTGCAGACCTCGTCGCGGGCGCTGCTGGCGCTGCTCAACGACATCCTCGACTACTCCAAGGTCGAGGCCGGCCGCATCGTGCTGGAGTCCGAAGAATTCAGCCCCGAGGACACGATCGAGAACGTCGGCAACCTGTTCGCCGTCAAGATCGAGGAGGCCGGGCTGGAGCTGGTGTTCGAGATCGACGAGGCCCTCCCGCAGCGCCTGCTGGGCGACGCGCTGCGGCTGACGCAGGTGCTGAACAACCTGGTCGGCAACGCGATCAAGTTCACGCCGCGCGGCGAGATCGTCGTCAGCGCCGAGCTGGTGTCGCGCGACGAGCGCGAGGTCGAGGTGCGCTTCGGCGTGCGCGACACCGGCATCGGCCTGACGGCCGAGCAGTCGCAGCGGTTGTTCCAGGTGTTCGGCCAGGCCGACCGCACGATCGCGCGCCGCTATGGCGGCACCGGGCTGGGCCTTGCGATCTGCAAGCGCCTGGTCGAGCTGATGGGCGGCACGATCGAGGTGCACAGCACCCCCGACGAAGGCAGCCTGTTCACCTTCAACGCCCGCTTCGGCGTGCCGAACCAGGGTGTGGAGCGCATCGACCTGCACCGCATCCGCGGCATGCGCACGCTGGTGCTGGACAACCAGCCGACGGTGCGCGTGGTGCTGCAACAGATGCTGCAGAGCTGGCGCTTCCAGGTGGGCACCTCGTCGTTCGCCGCCGACGCGCTGCACAAGCTCAAGCGCGCCGATGCGCAGGCCCCCTACGAACTGCTGCTGCTCGACTGGCGTTCGGCCGACCTGGATTTCGTGCACGAGGCGCGCCGCATCGCGGCAGGCAGCGGCACCGGGCCGCTGACGGTGGTCGCGATGGCCACGCCGCACACGCTCGACCGCGTCAGCGAAGCGCTGCGCGGGTTGCCGGCCACCGGCGTGCTGAGCAAGCCGGTCACGCCGTCACGCCTGTTCGACGCGGTGGTGCGGCTGCAGCGCGGCGAGCAGCAGCAGCCGGCGGGCATCCCGACGCGCAGCGCGGGCTACGCCGAGCAGCTGAAGCCGCTGAACGGCGCACGCGTGCTGCTGGTCGAGGACAACATCGTCAACCAGCAGGTGGCGCTGGCCTTCCTGGCGCTGGGCCAGCTCGAGGTGACGGTCGCGAACAACGGGCTCGAGGCGGTCGAGTGGGTGCGCAAGGCGCCGTTCGACCTGGTGTTGATGGACATGCAGATGCCCGAGATGGACGGCATGCAGGCCACGCGCGCGATCCGCCAGCTGCCGCAGGGGGCCGACCTGCCGATCGTCGCGATGACCGCGGGCGCGATGGACGAAGACCGCCAGGAGTGCTTTGCCGCCGGCATGAACGCGCACGTCAGCAAGCCGATCGACCCGAAGGAACTGGTGGACACGCTGCTGGCCTGGATGCCCGAGGCGCATCAACGAACCACGGCATAGCTCAATCGGCTTCCGAGCAGAACTCCCCGTCCGCCACCAGACATTGCCCGCTTTCCGTTTCGCCTGCGACCGCTCCACCTCGCGTGACGATCCGGCTGCTCGACAAACGCTTCGCCTCCGCCATCGGCAACAGCACCCACATCTGCCCGCGGTGCCTGGTGCTGCGCGCGTTCTGCCCCGCCTCCGACCCGAAGCCCCAGAAGTAGTCGGCCCGCACCGCACCGCGGATCGCGCCGCCGGTGTCCTGCGCGAACACCAGGCGCTGCATCTGGATCGCCGAGCCCGACGGCGCCGGCGCGCTCAGGAACACCGGGTAGCCGAGCGGGGTCACGCGCGGGTCGACCGCCACCGAGCGTCCCGCCGTCAGCGGCACGCCCAGTGCCCCCTGCGGCCCTTCGGTGGCCGGCCGGTCGGTGACGGTCTTGAAGAACACGTAGCTCGGGTCGGTCACCAGCCGGCTTTGCGTCACGCGGGCCGGTGGCTTGGCCGACGGCGCCGGCGCATCCTTGGCGCCGCCGAGCAACTGGTCGACCAGGCTGTCGGAGGCCGCGCGGGGCTTGCTCCCGCCGGCCGCCGGCACCGCCTTGCCGCGCGTCAGCACAGGCGCCTCGTCGTCCGCTGTGGCGGCCTCGTCCTCCAGCACGAACTCCTGCGGCTGCTCGGCCCCCGGCCCGACGCCGCGCGTCACCACCTTCGTGCCCTTGGTGGCCACGCGCAGCGGCTTGAACGGATGGCCGTTCTGCTCGGCGTACTGCACCCGCAGGATGCTGCCGTCCGGCAGGCGGATGCGGCCCGAGCCCTGCACCTGCATCGCGTACAGCGCCAGCGGGTCGTTGACCCAGGCGATCACCGGCGCGCCGATGTCCTGCGGCAGGTTCAGGGCCTCCAGCTCGGCGCGCGTGTAGTAGGGCTCGGCCCGCGCGCCCGGCCCGATGCCCACCAGCCGCACGCGCAGCCGGCGGTCGCGGTCGTCCAGCTCGAAGCGGCGCAGGTCCAGCGCATAACTGCCGGACTGGGCCGCCGGCAGCAGCACCAGCTGGCCGGCGTCCGGCCGCACCGCGACCACGCCGCGGCGCTGCGCCTTCGGAACGCGCGACCAGTCGATCGTGTACAGGTCGCGCGGCACGCCCAGCACCGGCACGTCGAAGCCGGCACTGCGCGTGCGCTGGCCGTCCAGCAGCGGCTCGAAATACCCGGTGATGTCGCCCTGCGGGCTGGCGTCGGTGTTCAGGATGCGCAGCAGCGAGAAGCGGCTCTCGAAGAAGCCGCGCATCGCCGCCGTCTCGCCGGCCGGCACGCGGCGCGAAGCGTCGCAGATCTCGCCCCACTCGGTGCGCTTTTGCAGCACCTCGCACGAGTTGCGGAAGGCGCTCCAGCCGGCACGCAGGTCGTCCTGCTGCCAGCCGGGCAGGTCGTCGAAGCTCGCCTGCTTGAAGACGGCGTTGCGCGTGCGCACCTCGCTGGGCGCCGCGACGCGGCCGACCGCCGACTTCGGGGTGGCGAGCGCCGGGACCGCGCCTGCATTGGCCAGCGCCACCGGGGCGCCGCCGGTGGTGGCCGAGGCCCCGCCCGGCGCGGACGGCGAGGGCGCCTGCGAGGCGCAGCCCGCCAATGCGAGCGCGGCCGGCAGCAGGAGGGTGTTCAGGCGCAGCATGGGCGCGAGCCTAGGCCGCGGCCGGGGTGCCTCCAACTGACCTTCGTCAACCGCCGCCACCGTTCTCATTACCTTAGTCACGCCTGCCGCGCGGGGTCGACCGCTATCCTGCCCACGCCAGACCGCGAACGTGGCCGGATGCTGCGTTGCGGCCCCAACCCTCTTGTTCCCCCATGACCATCCGTTCCATGCGTCATCTGCTCCTCTCCGCCGCGCTGGTGTTCGCCGGCGCGCTCGCCGGCTGCAGCACCGTCGAGAAGATCAACCCGTTCGCCGGCCCGGCCAAGCTGAAGGGCGAGATGTCGGCCGGCGCGCAGCTGAACCCCGATGCCCGCAAGCGCGCCTCGCCGGTCGTCGTGCGGGTGTTCGAGCTGAAGGCCAGCGCGCAGTTCGAATCGGCCGACTTCGTGTCGCTGTTCGAGCGCGAGGCCCAGGCGCTGGGCCCCGACCTGGTGGCCCGCGAAGAATTCGTGATGCGCCCGGGCGAGAAGCGCACGCTCGACAAGAAGCTGTCGCCCGACACGAAATTCATCGGCGTGATGGTCGCCTTCCGCGAGCTCGAGCGCGCCCGCTGGCGGGCCGTGATCCCGGTGGCCATCAACCGCACCAACGAGGTCACGATCAGCCTGGACGACATTGCGGTGCAGGCCCAGCGCACCTCGCCCTGACACCGGATGGACAAGCGATGAGCTGGCGTGCCAAGGTCGTGTGGTCCTCGGGGATGTTCCTGCAGCCCCACCATTTCCAGCAGGAAACCCGCTACCTCGAGCGCCTGGTCGATGCACGCACGCGCTGCGTCACGCCGTTCGCCTGGGGCTTCACCGAGCTGGAGATCGACGAAGGCCTGCTCGCGCTCGGCAAGCTGGGGCTGACGCGCGCGAGCGGGCTGCTGCCCGACGGCACGCCGTTCGCGATGCCGCTGCTCGACCCGCTGCCGCCGCCGATGGCGGTGCCGGCCGACGTGAAGGGCGAGCTGATCTACCTGGCCCTGCCGATGCAGCGCCAGGGCCTGAACGAGGTCGATTTCAGCGGCACCGACGAGCTGTGCCGCTTCGAGGCCGCCGAAGAGAACGTGCGCGACAACACCGACGCGAGCGACGAGCCGGCCACCATCCAGACCGGCCGGCTGCGCCTGCGCTTCGTGCGCGCGAAGGAGGCCACCGAGGCCTATGCGCTGCTCGGCGTGGCGCTGGTGGCCGAACGCCGCAGCGATGGCCAGGTGACGCTGGAGCGCAGCTACATCGCGCCGCAGGTGGCGATCGAGGCGACGGCGCAGCTGTCGGCCAGCGCCTCGCTGCTGCACGGCCTGATCCTGCAACGCGCGCAGGCGCTGGCCGGCCGCATGGGGCAGCTCAGCCATGGTGTCTCGGAGCTGGCCGACTTTTTGATGCTGCAGACGCTGAACCGCAACGAGCCGATCTTCAGCCAGCACGCCGCGCTGCCCAACGCCCACCCGAAGGAGCTGCACCGCGACTGCCTGCGCCTGGCCGGTGACCTGGCCACGCTGGCCAGCAGCACGCGCCGGCCGCCCGAGTTCCCGCCGTACCGGCACGACGACCTGAACGCCTGCTTCACGCCGATCTTCTCCGAGCTGCGCCGCATGCTGACCGCGGTGCTCGAGCAGAACGCGCTGCAGATCGAGCTGGTCGACCGCAAGTACGGCGTGCGCACCGCGGTGGTCAACGACCTGGAGCTGGTGCGCACCGGCAGCTTCGTGCTGGCCGTCAATGCGCAGGTGCCGGGCGAACAGCTGCGCCAGCGCTTCCCGGCCCAGACCAAGATCGGCCCGGTCGACAAGATCCGCGACCTGGTCAACCTGCAGCTGCCCGGCATCGGCCTGCGCTCGCTGCCGGTGGCGCCGCGCCAGCTGCCCTTCCATGCCGGCTTCTTCTATTTCGAGCTCGACCGCGCCGGCGAGCTGTGGAAGTCGATCGAGAGCAACGGCAGCCTGGCGGTGCACATCGCGGGCGATTTCCCTGGCCTGGAGCTGGAGTTCTGGGCCATCCGCAGTTGAACGTGGTAAAGCGTGATGAGCCCCTCTTCCCCCGACGACCCGTTTGCCGAAGTCGACACCGGCCGCACCTTCATCATGCCGACGCCGGGCGGGCGCACGACGGCGATGCCGTCGCGGCCGCAGGCGGCACCGCAGCATGCCGGCGCCGACGTCGCCGCCGACATCGGCCCGGGTGACAGCGGCCTGAACCCGCTGGTCGCGCTGGCCAACCCGCTGCTGGCGCTGGTGCCGCAGATCCGCGCGTCGACCCAGCTCGCCGACCCGGCCGCGCTGCGCGAATCGATCGCCCAGGGCCTGCGCGAGTTCGAGGCCCAGGCGCGCGCCCGCGGCATCGCGCCCGAGCGCGTGCTGGCGGCGCGCTACATCCTGTGCACGCTGCTCGACGAGGTGGCCGCCACCATGCCCTGGGGCGCCTCCGGCCAGTGGGGCCGGCACAGCCTGCTGGCGATGTTCCACAACGAGACCGGCGGCGGCGAGAAGGTGTTCCAGCTGATGGCCAAGCTGGCCGAGAACCCGTCCGGCAACCGCGACCTGCTGGAGCTGATCTACGCCGCGCTGTGCCTGGGCTTCGAAGGCCGCTACCGCGTCGTCGACGGCGGGCGCGCCCAGCTCGAGGCGGTGCGCGAGCGGCTGGCGCAGATCATCAAGAAGGAGCGCGGCGACTACGCGCCGGCCTTGGCGCAGAACTGGCGCGGCGAGGCCGCGACGCGGCGTTCGGTGCTGACCTGGCTGCCGTTGTGGGTGGCCGGCGCGGTGGTCACGCTGCTGATCGTCGCGATCTACCTCGGGCTGTCGTGGCGCCTGAGCGGCGATTCCGACCCGGTCTACGGCCGCATCCAGGAGCTGCGGCTGATCCCGCCGACGCCGCCGGTCAAGCTGCCGGCGCCCCGGCCGCGGCTGGCGCAGTTCCTCGTCAACGACATCAAGGCCGAGCTGGTGATGGTGCGCGACGAGGTCGACCGCAGCGTCATCATCATCCGCGGCGACGGGCTGTTCGCGCCGGCCAGCGCGGCGCTGAGCGCCGAGCGCGAGGCGCTGATGAAGCGCATCGCCGAGGCGCTGGCCCAGGTGCCGGGCTCGGTGCTCGTCACCGGCCACACCGACAACGTGCGCATCCGCACCGCGCAGTTCCCGTCCAACTGGCACCTGTCCGAGGAGCGGGCCAAGACGGTGCGCGACATCCTGTCCGGCTACGGAGTCGCCGCCGACCGCTTGAAGGCCGAGGGCCGCGCCGACGGCGAACCGGTGGCCGCCAACGACACGCCTGCCAACCGCGCGCTGAACCGGCGCGTCGAGATCACCTTGTTCATCCCGCGCGGCGCGACGCCCGCGGCCTCGGCTCCCGGAACCGGATCATGAAGAAGCTGCTGGGATTCCTGCTCAACCCCTGGTTCCTGCTGATCCTCGGGCTGCTGGCGCTGTCCATCGTCATCTGGATCGTCGGGCCGCTGGTCGCGATCGGCAACTGGCGGCCGCTGGAAACCGCCACCGCGCGGCTGGTCTGCATCGCCGTCATCGTCGGCCTGGTGGTGCTGCGCAAGCTGTGGCAGTACTGGCGCGCGCGCAAGACCAATGCGAAGGTGGTCGACCAGCTGTTGACGCCGGTGCCCGGTGCTGCCACCGACGACCCGGCGAACGCCGAACTGAAGACGCTGAACGAGCGCTTCCAGAAGGCGCTGCAGACGCTGCGCAACGCGAAGTTCGACACCGGCAAGACGGGCTTCGCCGGCGCCTGGGGCGGGTTGTCGTCGCGCCTGGGCAAGCGCTACCTGTACGAGCTGCCGTGGTACGTGATCATCGGGGCGCCGGGCTCGGGCAAGACCACGGCGCTGGTCAACTCGGGGCTCAATTTCCCGCTCGCCGCCGCGATGGGCGAGCATTCGGTGAAGGGCGTCGGCGGCACGCGCAACTGCGACTGGTGGTTCACCGACCAGGCGGTGCTGATCGACACCGCCGGCCGCTACACCACGCAGGACAGCCACAAGAGCACCGACAGCCGGGCCTGGGAGGGCTTCCTCGGCCTGCTCAAGCGCAGCCGGCCGCGCCAGCCGCTGAACGGCGTGCTGGTCACCGTCTCGGTGACCGACCTGCTGACGCACAGCGCGAACGAGCGCGCCCAGCATGCCGCCACCGTGCGCCTGCGCCTGCAGGAGCTGCACGAGCACCTGGGCATGCGCTTCCCGATCTACCTGCTGGTCACCAAGTGCGACCTGCTGGCCGGCTTCATGGAGACGCTGGGCGAGGTCGACAAGGACACGCGCGCCACGCCGTGGGGCATGACCTTCAAGCTCGACAAGCAGCAGCACACCGACCTGTCGGTGTTCCCGGCCGAGTTCGACGCGCTCGAGAAGCGCCTGACCGACGGCCTGATCGACCGGCTGCAACTGGAGCGCGACCCGCAGCGGCGCGCCCGCATCTACGGCTTCCCGCAGCAGTTCGAGGCCTTGCGCGGCCTGCTGAAGGACTGGATCGAGCAGGTGTTCTCGCCGTCGCAGTTCGAGGCCCACCCGCTGCTGCGCGGCGTGTACTTCATCAGCGGCACGCAAGAGGGCACGCCGATCGACCGCATGCTGGGCCGCATCGCGCGCACCTACCGGCTCGAACGCACCGTGCTGCCGCCGCTGCAGTCCAGCGGCAAGAGCTTCTTCCTGTCGCGGTTGCTGAAGGAGGTGGTGTTCGGCGAGGCCGCGCTGGCCGGCACCGACCTCAAATGGGAGCGCCGCCGCTCGTGGATGATCGCCGCCGCCTACGCGGCGATCGGCGCCATCACGCTGGGCGTGCTGCTGGCCTGGGGCGTGAGCTACCTGAACAACCAGCGCTACATCGCCAAGGTCGACGCCACCGTCGAAGAGGTGCGCAAGCTGGTGCAGGCGACGCCGAACCGCGCGTCGGCCGACATCCTGGTGCTGCTGCCGGCGCTGCAGGCCACGCGCGACCTGGCGCGGGCCGGCATCGGCGACTCGGTGCCGTTCAGCTACGGCTTCGGGCTGTACCAGGGCCGCAAGCTCGACGGCGCGTCGCAGCAGGCCTACCGGCGCATGCTGACCGACGCGGTGCTGCCGCGCATTGCGCTGGGCATCGAGGACCGGCTGAAGACCGGGCTCGACAACCCCGAGCTGCAGTACGAGGCGCTGAAGGCCTACGTGATGCTGTACGACCCGGAGCGCTTCGACTCGGCCGCCCTCAAGCTGTACGTGATGGCCGACTGGGAGACCAACCTGCCGCGCTCGGTGACCACCGAGCAGCGCGCCGAGCTCGAATCGCACCTCGACGCGCTGCTGGCCGAGGGCCAGGCGGTGTCGCCGCTGCCCGAAGACAAGCAGCTGGTGGCGCAGACGCGTGCCCGCCTGATCGCGACGCCGCTGACCCAGCGCGTGTACCGGCGCCTGAAGCGCCAGGGCGTGGGTGCCGACATCCCCGAGTTCACCGTCGCCAAGGCGGCCGGCGCCGGTGCCGGGCTGGTCTTCATGCGCGCCAGCGGCCAGCCGCTCACCAAGGGCGTGCCGGGGCTGTTCACCTACGACGGCTACCACAAGGGCTTCCAGCGCGAGGTCGAACGCGTCGCGCGCCAGCTGGCCGATGAAGAGAGCTGGGTGCTGGGCGTCAACGACAGCAGCCGGCTGAACGCGCTGCGTTCGATCGAGGTGCAGCAGCAGCTGGCCGACGAGGTGCGCCGCCTGTACCTGACCGACTACGTGACGGTGTGGGAGGAGTTCATCGCCGACGTCAAGATGCTGCCCACCGCCAACCTGTCGCAGGCGGTGCAGATGTCGCGCGTGCTGTCGGCGCCGGACAACCCGCTGGTGCCGTTGCTGAAGGCGATGTCGCGCGAGACCACGCTGGCCGACAGCAAGGACGTGGCGTCCAAGGTCGAGACCAAGGCGCGCGATGCGATCCAGCGCTCGCGCGAGGAGCTGCTGCGCCTGCTGGGCAACCAGGCGCCGGCCACGCCGCTCGGCCCGGGCCAGCGCATCGAGAGCATCGTCGACGACCGCTTCGTCGGGCTGCGCCAGCAGGTGATGGCGGCCGACGGCAAGGCGGCGCCGATCGAATCGACGGTGGCGCTGATCAACGAGGTGTACACGCTGCTGACGGCGGCCGACACCGCGGTGAAGGGCGGCAACGTGCCGCCGCCGTCGGACGTGCCGAACAAGGTGAAGGCCGAGGCGGCGCGGCTGCCCGAGCCGATCCGCTCGCTGCTGAACACCTTGTCGGTCAGCGGCACCAAGGCGGCGCTCGACATCACGCGCAGCAACATCGGCAACTCGATCAATGCCGAGATCGGCGAGTTCTGCCGCCAGGCCATCAGCGGCCGCTACCCGTTCGCGCGCGCCAGCAGCCGCGACGTGACGCAGGAAGACTTCGCCCGCGTGTTCGCGCCCGGCGGGCTGTTCGACGCGTTCTTCCAGAAGAACCTGGTCAACTTCGTCGACACCTCGACGCGGCCGTGGAGCTTCAAGAAGATCGACGGTGCGTCGATGGGTGCCGACAGCTCGACGCTGCTGCAGTTCCAGCATGCGGCGGTGATCCGCGACACCTTCTTCCGCGCCGGCGGCAACGTGCCCGGGCTGCGGCTGGACTTCAAGCCGGTCGAGATGGACGCGACGATCACGCAGTTCTCGCTCGACGTCGACGGCCAGCTGGTGAAGTACGCGCACGGGCCGCAGATTCCGTCGTCGATCCAGTGGCCGGGGCCGCGCGGCAGCACGCAGGTGCGGGTGGCGCTGACGCCGGTGTCGGCCAGCGGCCTGTCGGGCGACACCCGGGAAGGGCCGTGGGCCTTGTTCCGGCTGTTCGACAAGCAGCAGGTCGAAGCGGCCGGCGCGCCGGAACGCTTCAAGGCGACCTTCAACATCGACAACCGCAAGGCGGTGTTCCTGGTCACAGCGAGCAGCGTGCGCAACCCGTTCCGGCTGCCCGAGCTGCAAGAGTTCTCCTGCCCGGGCAAGCTGTGAGCAGCACCTTCAGCATCGACGCCTTCCTCGAAGGCACCGGCACGCAGGCGCCGGGCTGGTTCGGCAAGCTCGCGATGCTGGGGGATTTTGCGAGCCGGCGGCTGCCGCAGCCTTTCGTCGATGCCTGTGACGCGTGGTTGTCGCAGGGCATGGACGCGAGCCGGGTGCGGCTGGGTGCGCAGTTCCTCGACGTGTACCTCACCGGGCCGATCTGGCGCTTCGCATGGGCGCCGGGCGTGATCGACAGCGAGTGGTGGGTGGGCGTGCTGATGCCCAGCGTCGACAAGGTGGGCCGCTACTTCCCGCTGCTGGTGGCGCAGACCGCGCACGACCTGCCGGAGACGCTGGACGGCATCCAGGCGCTGGACACCTGGTACCGGCACCTGAGCGCGGCGGTGCTGGGCACCTTGTCGGGCGGCGCGACGGTGGAGGATTTCGAATCGGCGCTGGCGCGCGCGCCGTCGTGGCGCGGCGAGCGGCACAGCGTCGAGCCGGCGGCCACCGCGATGCCGGGGCGGCTGCGCTACACCTATGCGGGTGCGGCCAGCCTGCCGCAATGGATCGACGGGCTGGTGGTGGCCGAGGCGATGCGCCGCTACACCGGCCACAGCCTGTGGTGGCCCGACCATGCGTCGGCACCGGACGACAGCCTGTCGGTGGCGCCGGGGCTGCCGCCGGCCGATTGGTTCTTCGAACTGCTGGAGGGCCGCTGGTGAGCGATGACCGCACGGTGGTCAACCCGACCAGCGCACCGAGCGACGGCGGCAACTCGCTGCCGAACGGCTTCCGGCTGCAGGAGTACGTGATCGAGGGCCTGGTCGGCGAGGGCGGGTTCGGCATCGTCTACCTGGCGCGCGACACGCAGCTGGGCCGCGTGGTCGCGCTGAAGGAATACATGCCGGCGACGCTGGCCACGCGCGGCGCGCAGTGCGAGGTGTCGGTGCGCTCGGCGCGGCACCGCGAGACCTTCGAGCTCGGGCTGCGCAGCTTCGTCAACGAGGCGCAGTTGCTGGCGGCCTTCGACCACCCGTCGCTGGTCAAGGTGTACCGCTTCTGGGAGCAGCAGGGCACGGCCTACATGGTGATGCCGTTCTACGAGGGCCCGACGCTGAAGCAGTGGCTGATCGAGCACGGCCGGCCGGACGAGGCCTGGCTGCTGTCGGTGGTGCACCCGCTGATCGATGCGCTGGAGCTGATGCACCACCAGCGCTGCTACCACCGCGACATCGCGCCCGACAACATCCTGCTGCTGAAGCAGCAGAGCACGCAGTTCGGCGGCGCGCCCGGCATGCGGCCGGTGCTGCTGGATTTCGGCGCGGCGCGGCGCGTGATCGGCGATGCGACGCAGGCGCTGACGGTGATCCTGAAGGCCGGCTATGCGCCGGTGGAGCAGTACGCCGAGTCGAAGGCGATGCGCCAGGGTCCGTGGACCGACGTGTATGCGCTGTGCGCGGTGCTGTATGCGTCGATCACCGGGCGCGCTCCGCTGGCGTCGGTGAGCCGGCTCGTCACCGACGACCTGCAGCCGGCGGTGCAGGCCGGGGCAGGGCGCTACTCGCACGAGTTCCTGGCGGCGATCGATGCCGGTCTGGCGGTGAAGCCGGACGGCCGGCCGCAGGACATGGCGGCGCTGCGTGCGCTGCTGCCGGGGGGGCTGGGCCATGCGACCGGCCTGGGCGGGGCGACGCGCGGCAAGCTGGCCGTGCCCCCGGACCTGGGCGCCTCGACGGTGGTGACGCCGTCGACGCGGCCGGCCGAGCTGATGCCGGATCCGCATGCGGTGAAGCCGTCGCGCAGCGGCGTGTATGCGCTGGCCGGGCTGGTGGCGGTGGCCGTCGCCGGGGCAGCCTGGTGGTCCGGTTCGCGCGCGCCGGCGCCGGTCTCGGCGGCCGCACCGGCGGCGTCGGCGGTGGCTGCCGCGCCGGCGCCCGGCCCGGCGCCTGCCCCGGCCCCGCCGCCGGCCGTGCCGTTCGGCCTGGTGACGGCCTTGCAGGACATCGTCCGCCATGCGGATCCGGTGCTGGGCGTCAACGCGCTGGCGGACAAGTCGCAGTTGCGCATCGGCAGCGACCGGCTGCAGTTTCGCGTCAAGTCGTCGGAGGCCGGCTACCTGTACGTGTTCCTGGCCGGCACCGACAAGGCCCACTTCTACCTGCTGTTCCCGAACGAGCTGGACAAGAACAACCGCATCGAGCTGAACCGCGAGGTGCTGCTGCCGAGGGCGGGCTGGCACATCACGGCTGGCGGGCCGCCCGGCACCGACCACATCGTCGCGATGGTGTCGAGGCGCCCGCGCGACATGAGCGGCATCGGCGTCAAGAAGGCCGGCGACCAGATCCCCGAGATCGACCTGGCGCTCGCCGAGCAGCTGTGGTCGGCGCGCACTGCGGGCGAGAGCCCGTTCGCCGGCAAGGCGGTGTGCGAGGCGGGCGAGTCGCCGTGCGATGGCAGCTACGGCGCCACGCTGCTGGTGATCGACGAAGTGAAAAAGTAGCCCGGATGCCAATCCGGGATGTGTCGGACCAACCCCGGATTGGCATCCGGGCTACGAGCCGAGGAAGATTTTGATGGCCACCAATCCTGCTGCCAAGCCCAGGCGCCCCACCGCCGACCGCCTGCCGAAGGGCACCCCCTTCATGCGCGTCGCGCGCCCCGACGAGATCGACGTGCGTGACCGCCCCTACCGCCCGGCGATCGGCAGCGCGCCGCCGCCGACGCTGTTTCCGAAGCTGGCGCTGCCGGTCAAGCACCAGGGCGACACGATGGCCTGCACCGGCTTCGCGCTGTCGCTGGTGGTGGAGCACCTGTTGTTCTGCGCCGGCCGCGAGCGCCAGCCGGCGATCTCGCCGTACATGCTGTATTCGATGGCGCGGCGCTACGACGAGTACCCCGGCTCGTCGCAGGACAAGGGCTCCAGCCTGCGTGGCGCGATGAAGGGTTGGTTCAAGCACGGCGCCTGTCGCGCGGCGCTGTTCCCGGGATTGGAGATGCCGGCCGCCAGCAAGACGCTGGCCAGCGACTGGTGGTTCGACGCGGTCAAGCGCCCGCTGGGCGCCTACTACCGCGTCGATCCGAAGGCCATCACCGACATGCACGCGGCGCTCAACGAGGTCGGCATCCTGTATGCGAGTGCCGGCTGCCACTCGGGCTGGGACGACGGCATCGAGCTGACCCCGCTGAAAAAACGGCCAGCCTCCTTCGCAACCGGCAAGGGCCGAAGTGGAAACATCTGGGAGATCCCGGTCAAGGGCGGCCATGCGCGCCATTCGGGTCATGCCTTCGCGATCATCGGCTACAACGAGCGCGGCTTCCTGATCCAGAACTCCTGGGGCACCGACTGGGGCTCCTACGGCTACGCGATCCTGAGCTACGACGACTGGATCCAGAACGCGATGGACTGCTGGGTGGCGCAACTCGGCGTCGTGACGCAGGACCACACCGCGATCTCGAAATCGATCAGCCTGCGCACCGATGCGGCCGGCCGCGTCGCGCTGGCGGCCAGCGAGGTGCTGCGCAACCGCGAGCTGTCGCCGTTCATCGTCAACATGGGCAACAACGGCGCGCTGAGCAACAGCGGCGTGTTCCGCACCCGGCCCGACGACGTGCGCGCGATCGTCGACGTGCAGCTGGCGCAGGCGCGCAAGCAGTGGGGCCTGCAGGACGACGTGGTCGACGTCTGCATCTTCGCGCACGGCGGGCTGGTGGGCGAGACGGCGGCCGCCGACATCGCGGCGCAATGGATCCCGATGCTGTACGAGCAGAAGATCTTCCCGATCTTCCTGATGTGGGAGACCGATTTCTTCACCAGCGCGCTGAACTGCATCGACGACGCGATCCGCGACGTGCCGCGCACGACGGCCGGCGGGCTGTCGATGGCGGCGTGGTGGAACGAGCGGCTGGAGCGTGTGCTGGCGCGCCCGGGCACGCGCATCTGGGGCGAGATGAAGCAGAACGCCGATGCGATGAGCGCCTACAAGCCGGGCGTGCCGGACGACGAGCAGGCCGGCGCGGTGCTGCTGTATGGCCATTTCAAGCATGGTGTCGCGGACAAGCGCATCCGCATGCACTTCGTCGGCCATTCGGCCGGCAGCATCGTCGCGAGCCTGATGATCGACCGGCTGGCGCAGGAGGGCATGCGCTTCGAGTCGGTCAGCTTCATGGCGCCTGCGGTGCGCGTCGACACCTTCGAACGCTGCGTGCGGCCGCACCTGGCGTCCGGCGTGGTCAAGCGCTACCAGCAGTTCCACCTGAGCGAGCGCGCCGAGCAGCAGGACCACACCTGCGGGCCGTACCGTCGCTCGCTGCTGTACCTGGTCAGCGAATCCTTCGAGGGCGGCAGCACGACGCCGATCCTGGGCATGCAGAAGTTCTTCGACGAGATCGCGCCGGGGCTGGCCAACACCACCGCGTGGGTGGCGCCGGGGCCGGTGAGCGCGAGCACGACGCATGGCGGATTCGATGACGATCCGGGGACGCGGGGGCAGGTGGTGCGGTTCATCCGGGGGTAGCGATCGCCCGAAACGCCGAGGAACTCGCGGCCTCCGGCGGGAAGACCGTCGATCGTGTCCGGGGAACCGCCGTTCATCGCACGACCGGCCGGGCGGACTTCCGCAACACCGCGCTGCGCCGTATCGTCGAGCCCATGACACCCGCCCCTTCCTCGCCCACCCGCCACCTGGCCCGCCTGTGGGCCTCGCTCACGCCGCGCCGCATCGCGATCAACCTGCTCGTGGCAACCCTCGCCGCGATCGCGCTGAACCCGATCTTCGACACGCCCTTCCTGAGCGTCTGGGGGCGCAGCATCTTCGTCGGGCTGGTGCTGCTGGTGGCCTTCGACATCGCCGGCCACTGGCCGTCGCGCTGGCTGCCGCGCTGGCTGGTGCAGGTGGCGGCGGTGGTGGTCGCGGCGCCGGTGGCCACCGGCATCGCCTACCTGGTGATGGTGCAGGGCGACCTCACCAGCTTCCAGCGCAACGAAGGCCTGCTGTGGGGTTTCCTGTCGATCGCCGGCACCGGTGTGGCGGTCGGCCTGACGCTGGCGCTGGGGGCGCTCTACCGCGAGCGCGATGCCCAGGCCCGCTCGCAGGCGCTGGCTTTCGAGCTGGAGCGCAGCACGCTCGCGCGCCAGGCGCTGGACGCCCAGCTGCGCCTGCTGCATGCGCAGATCGAGCCGCACTTCCTGTTCAACACGCTGGCCAACGTGCAACAGCTGGTCGAGTCGGGTTCCGAGCGCGCCGGCCCGGTGTTGAAGAGCCTGATCGCCTACCTGCGTGCCGCGATGCCCAGCCTCGCGCAAAGCGGCGGTACGCTGGGCAACGAGATTCGCCTGGTGCGCGCCTACCTCGACCTGATGCGCATGCGCATGCCCGACCGGCTGGCCTTCGAGGTGTCGCTGCCGCCCGCGCTGGAAGAGCTGCCGTTCCCGCCGATGGCCTTGCTGACGCTGGTGGAGAACGCGGTGCGCCATGGCATCGACCCGAGCGAGGCGGGCGGGCGCATCGAGGTCGGTGCGCGCGTGGACGCGGCCGCGGCGCAGGTGGAGGTGTGGGTGGCCGACACCGGCCCCGGCATGGACGAGAAGGCCGCGCCCGGCACCGGCCTGGGCAACCTGCGCGACCGCCTGAAGGCCTCGTACGGCGCAGCCGCGCAGCTGCTGCTGGCCGATGAGGCGCCGCACGGCCTGCGTGCGAAGATCGTGCTGCCCGATCCGAACGCGAAGCTTGCTGCCGGAGATGCCGCATGAAGGCCACCGCCCTGATCGCCGATGACGAACCGCTGCTGAGGGAGCGCCTGCGCGGGCTGCTGCAGCGGCTGTGGCCCGAGCTGCAGGTGGTGGCCGAGGCGCGCAATGGCCGCGAGGCGGTCGAGCTGTTCGACGCGCATGCGCCGCAGGTGGTCTTCCTGGACGTGCACATGCCGGGCCTGAACGGCGTGGAGGCCGCGCGTTCGATCGCGCGGCGCGCCGAGGTGGTGTTCGTCACCGCCTACGAGCAGTACGCGGTGACGGCCTTCGAGCAGGGCGCGCTCGACTATGTGGTGAAGCCGTTCGACGAGGAGCGCCTGGCCGACACGGTGCAGCGGCTGCAGCAGCGGCTCGGTGGCAAGGCGCCTGCGGCCGATGCCGACGAGCGGCTGGATGCGGCGATCGAGAAGATGTCCGCCGAGTTGCGTCGCCACACGCGCCAGGCGGCCTGGCTGCAGTGGATCAAGGCCTCGGTGGGCAACAGCGTGCGGCTGATCCCGGTGGAGCAGGTGGCCTACCTGCGCTCGGACGAGAAATACACGCTGGTGGTGTGGGAGGGCGGCGAGGCGCTGATCCGCCGCACCATCCGCGAACTTGCCGACGAGCTCGATCCGGACTGTTTCGTGCAGGTGCACCGTTCGGTGATCGTCAACCTGCGCCAGGTGGCCCAGGTGGTGCGCGGGCCGAACGAGACGGCCGACGTGCACATCAAGGGGCGCAGCGAGCTGCTGCCGGTGAGCCGCAGCTTCGTGCATGTGTTTCGGCACATGTAGCCCGGATGCCCATCCGGGCTGCGGGGGATGCAGGCTACTGCAGCGCCGACGCGGCCACCGGTTGGGCCAGCGCCACGCTCTGCACCCGCTTGCCGACCACGGTCACGGCCGGCAGCATGATGGCCTCGGCGCGGGCCTGCTGCTCCGGTGGGTTGCGGCCCGCATCGGCCATCTCGAAGGCGAAGGCCAGCGTGGCGGCGATCAGCACGGTGAAGGTGAGCAGCGGGGCGAACAGGCGGTCGATCATGTCGGTCTCCAGGCGGTGGTGTGTTGCGTTGGAGTGAACTGTAGAAACTCGCGCGCCTGCGCGACAGCGGTGTGAGACAGAGCGGCGAATGGCGGCGACGAACTGCGGGCGGGCGTGATGAGCCGCGGCGGCTTCGTAGCCCGGATGCCAATCCGGGGGCCTTGCAATCCAGAAGAGGCGGATCGAAACAGAGCTGCAGCAAGTACGCGCTGTTCCTCAGGGTGTGGATGAGCGTGATCGCGCTGACGCGCATCAACCAACCCAGCAAGCTGTGGAAAGCTCTGGCTGCTGGAGGGGCCGCTGTCAGCAGCGCTTCAAGTTTCCGCTGTGACGACGCAAGTTCTGCGGCGTCTTGCGACCTGTCGGTGATCCAGGTCCCGGATTGGCATCCGGGCCATACAAGCTATTGCAGCGCCGACGCGACCACCGGTTGAGCCAGCGCCACGCTCTGTGCGCGCTTGCCGGTCACGGTGACGGCCGGCAGCATGATGACCTCGGCGCGAGCTTGCTGCACCGGCTGACCGCGACCTTCGCCGGCCATCTCGAAGGCGAAGGCCAGGGTGGCGGCGACGAGCACGGTGAAGGCGAGCAGCGGGGCGAAGAAGCGGTCGAACATGTTGATCTCCAAGCGGTGGTGTGTTGCGTTGGAGTGAACTGTAGAAGTCGGCCCGTTGCCGCGACAGCGCCGTGAGACGGAGCGGCGAATGGCGGCGACGAGCTGCCGGCCGGCGCGATGAACGGCGCCCGAAAACTACGCAGGCTGCGGGCGGGAGCCGGCGATGCGCCAGCTTTGAGCGATACCGAAAGCGATCTCGGCCACGGTGAAACCCAGGATGATCACGCTGGCGCCGTGCACGACGGCGTGGACCTGCCACGCGGCGAACAGGAATCGTCCCGTGGCGTCGTAGCGCCCGAACTGCTGTTGCGGATCGCGGATGCGCAGCACGGCCCAGACGGTCACGATCGATCCGAGCAGGTTGGCGAGCAGCACGTGCGCCGGCTCGAACGCGGGGAACGAACCGGGCAGGCCCTGCGCCGCGGCCTGCAAGGCGGCGTGGACCCATGCGAAGGTCCAAGGCGTCGCAAAGCCGGCGGTGACGACCAGGTCGTACCAGGCGCTGGCCTGGACGAGCCGGCGGTAGTGGGTGGGTTGCATCGTCTGTTGTGCTCCGGAAGGCTTGCCAGGTAGGAGATCCAGGCTAAGGCCTGGAGTACGCTCCAAGGTCAAGCACTTTCCGGAACAACATGCAGATCGGTGACTTGGCGTCGCAGACCGGGCTCAGCCGCGACGCATTGCGCTTCTATGAGCAGCGGGGGCTCATCCGGTCGGCGCGCTCGGCGGCGGGATACCGGCTCTATGCGCCCGAGACAGTCCAGCTGGTGGCCTACATCCGCACCGCGCAGCGGCTGGGGTTCAGCCTGGCGGAGATCGGTGACAAGCTGCCGGCGCTGTGGGGTTCCGAAGCGCCGTCTGCCGAGATTGCAGCGCTGCTGGCAGAGAAGGTGGCGATGATCGACTCGAAGATCGGCGAACTGGCTGCGTTGAAGAACGCCTTGCTCGATCGCGTGGCGCAAACGTGCCCATTGCGCGGCCCGTAGCCCGGATGCCAATCCGGGAGGCACACGCGATTACAGCGCCGACGCGAGCACCGGTTGGGCAAGTGCCACGCTCTGCGCACGCTTGCCGATCACGGTGACGGCCGGCAGCATGATGACCTCGGCGCGGGCCTGCTGTACCGTGTGGCTGCGGCCCTCGTCGGCCATCTCGAAGGCGAACGCCAACGTGGCGGCGACCAGCACGGCGAAGGCGAGCAGCGGGGCGAAGAAGCGGTCGAACATGTTGATCTCCAAGCGGTGGTGTGTTGCGTTGGAGTGAACTGTAGGAGCCGCCCCGCCCGGCCGGAAGCGGGCTGAGACGAAGCGTCGATTCGCAGGGATGGGCTGCGGGCCGGCACGATGAATCGCGCGGCCCGGCGCCTCAGATTGCCTCGGTGCGCGCCTGCAACCAGGCCAGCGCATCCCCGCTGACCAACGGCGCCAGCCGCTCGCGCACCACCCGGTGGTAGTCGTTCAGCCACGCCGCCTCGTCGGCGCGCAGCAGGCCGCGGTCGATGCAGCGGGTGTCGATCGGGCACAGCGTCAGCGTCTCGAACCCCAGGAACTCGCCGAACGCACCCGCCTCGGGCGTCTGCACCGGCACGTTCAACACCAGGTTCTCGATGCGAACACCCCATTGGCCGGCCCGGTACAGCCCCGGCTCGATGCTGGTGACCATCCCCGGCTCCATCGCCATCTGCGGCTCGGGGATCGCCTTGCTGATGCTTTGCGGCCCCTCGTGCACGTTCAGGAAGTAGCCCACGCCGTGGCCGGTGCCGTGGCCATAGTCCAGCCCCTGTTCCCACAGCGGGGCGCGAGCGATCGCGTCCAGCATCGGCGACAGCGTGCCGCGCGGGAAACGCGTGCGGCTGAGCGCCAGCGTGCCCTTCAGCACCAGCGTGTAGTCGCGCTTGTGCGCGGCGCTGACGGTGCCGATCGGCCAGACGCGCGTGATGTCGGTGGTGCCGCCCAGGTACTGGCCGCCCGAGTCGATCAGCAGCAGGCCGTCGCCCTCGATCACCGCATGCGATTCGGGCGTGGCCCGGTAGTGCGGCATCGCACCGTTCGCATTGAAGCCGGCGATGGTGTTGAAGCTCAGGCCGACGAACCCCGGCCGGCGCGCGCGCGCGGCCGTCAGCTGCTCGTCGATGGTCAGCTCGGTGATGCGCTCGCGGCCCAGCGCCTGCTCGAACCAGGCATAGAACTCGCACATCGCGGCGCCGTCCTGCGCCATCGCATCGCGCACGAAGCCGGCTTCGGCGGCGCTCTTGCGGCTCTTTTGCAGCGTGCTGGGATTGATCGCCTCGACCACCTTCACCGCGGCCGGCACGTTCTCGCGCAGCCCCAGCGTGATGCGGCGCGGGTCGACCAGCAGCGTGGCGGTGGCGTCCAGCCGGCCAAGCGCGGCGGCCGCGTCGGCATACGGTGCCAGCAGCACGCCGTCGGCGGCCAGCGCCGCCTGCACGCCGGCCGGCACCTTGCCGTCGCCGACGAACAGCGTCGCGCCGTGCAGGCCGATCAGCGCATGGGCCAGGAAGACCGGGTTGTAGCTGACGTCGGACCCGCGCAGGTTGAAGATCCACGCGATGTCGTCGACGGTCGACACGAAATGCTGGTTGGCACCGTGCCGCGCCATCGCCTCGCGCACCTGCGCCAGCTTGGTGGCACGGGCCAGCGGCGCGTGCGGCGCCAGGTGCTCGTAGACCGGCGCGCCGGGCAACGCCGGGCGCTCGGGCCACACGTCTTGCAGCAGATCCAGGTCGGTGCGCAGCGGCACGCCGGCCCGCGTGAGCGCGGTGCGCAGCTGCTGCGCCGCGGCCAACCCCAGCACCGCGCCGTCGACCGCCACCGTGCCTCCGGCCGGCACCTGCGTGGCCAGCCACTCGACGTGGTGGGTGGCTGCGCCGGTCGGGATCTTGACCAGCTCGATGCCGGTGCCGGCCAGCTCGGCCTCGGCCTGCACCCAGTAGCGGCTGTCGGCGAACAGCGCGGCGCGCTCGGTGGTGACCACCAGCGTCGCCATCGAGCCGGTGAAGCCGGACAGCCACTCGCGGCCCTGCCAGCGCACCGGCAGGTATTCGGACAGGTGCGGGTCGCTCGACGGCACCAGCAGGGCGGCCAGCTTGTGTTGCTTCAGTGCGTCGCGCACGCGTTCCAGGCGCAGGCGGATCGGGGAGGTGCGGGTGTCCATGGTGTCGGCTCCGTTCAGGCCCACGCGGCACCCGGGTCGGGCACCGCCAGGCGGGGAGCGACGATTCTAGGCCGCCGAGCTCACACCACCTGCGCCTGGGACAGCGCGAAGTCGTCGTCGCGCCAGCACTCGCCGTAGGTCGGGATCACGCTGATGACCTCGAAGTACGGCCGCCCGAAGTACTCGGTGTCGTGCAAGGCCTGGATGGCGGCATGGTATTCGTCGACGTCGGTGGTCTCCCACACCGCCACCTCGGCGCACAGCGTGTCCCAGCGCGATGCGCAGGCCTCGAACTGGCGCAGCCGCAGCGACGGGAAACCGTCGAACACCAGCATCAGCACGCGTTCGCGGAACGCGGCGCGCTGCTCGGCGTCCAGCGCACGCCAGTGCGTGGTCGCCTGCAGCAGCATGAAGAACGTGTGGGCACGTGACATGGGTGTGATCGTCCGCAAGGAATGGGTTGACGCCGCATGGCGCCTTGCCGACACTATGCGAGCTTTCATTCATATTTGAAACTCGCATTTCGGCCGACCATGAACACGACCCAGAACCACCCGCTCGTCCCCCGCAAGGCGCCGCGGCAGGCCCGCTCGCGGGCCACGGTGGACGCGATCCTGGACGCGGCAGCTCGCGTTTTGATCGAACGCGGCTATGCCGGCACCAGCACCAACGCGGTGGCCGAGGTGGCCGGCGTCAGCGTCGGGTCGCTCTACCAGTACTTCCCGAACAAGGATTCGCTGATCACCGCGCTGCACGAGCGGCACAGTCGCCAGATGAGCGCGCTGCTCGATGCGGCGCTCGAGCGCCACCACGGCTCGACGCTGCGCGACGCGCTGCACGGTGTCATCGAATCGGCGGTCGAGGCGCACCAGCTCGACGCCGACCTGCACCGCGTGCTCGAGCGGCAGCTGCAGGGCCTGGACCAGTTCCCCGGCGAGGACGAGGCCGTCGACGACATCGAGCGCCGGCTGCGCGGGCTGCTGGAGGCGCACCGCGCCGAGATCGTCGTGGCCGACCTGCGCCTGGCGACCTACGTGCTGATGCATTCGGTGCACGCACTGATCCACGCGGTGGTGCTGGAGCGGCCGTCGGGGGTGTCGGTGAAGGCGGCGACGCGCGAGACGGTGAGGCTGGCGCTGGCGTACCTGACGGCGGATGTGTGACGAGGCGGGAACTTGTCCACGCCGGCGGTGACTGATGCGGCATTCAAGTCCAGCGGGGGAGCCTCACATGGAAGCAGCGCAAGAGCGCGGGCCTGTCCAGGGTCCGGATTTCGGGCGCGATTCACCAACCAATGCGCAGACATGGCCGGCTTCCTGCCGATCATCATTGCGGCGAGCGCGCCAGGCGGCCCGCGATTGGTGGGCGGATCGCACCGGATTCCAGGCTGTTGCCGTATGCGCAAGCCTGTTCCTGTTCAACGAGTCAAGGCTGCTCATCGCCCAGGTGGTGCAGCAGATGGGCAGCCTCGCGGAGGACGCCGCGGCCAGCGACTCGTCGAACTTCTCGCCCGAGGCCGGCCTGGTCGTTCGCGGCGCCCTGTGTTTCGTTGCTGGAGCAGTCTGCTTTGCGGCGGCCGTTGACTGCCGCCGCGAAGCGTGAGTCATCGCTGCGGGCTCACCGCACCACCGGCGCCCGCCCATACAGCAACAGCATCGCGACGATGACCCCGCCGTAGATCACGTGCCGCCCCCATTCCTCGATCTGCATCACCGAGAGAATGGACTGCAGCAGCGTGATCAGGATGACGCCGGCCACCGTGCCCAGGTAGTTGCCGCGCCCGCCGAGGATCGAGGTGCCGCCCAGCACCACGGCCGCGATGGCCGGCAGCAGGTAGGGGTCGCCCATCGCCTGCGCGGCCTTGCTCGCATAGCCGGCCAGCAGCACGCCGCCGAAGGCCGACAGCCCGCCCGCCACCGCGAAGGCCGTCATCACCACCAGCCGCGTGCGCGCCCCCGACAGGTAGGCCGCCTGCTCGCGGTTGCCGATCGCATAGACGCTGCGGCCGAAGGTGGTGCGCGTCAGCGCGAACACCGCTGCCGCCCCCACCGCCGCCCACACCAGCAGCGCGTTCGGGATGCCGAACAGGCTGTGCCCGGTCGCGATGAAGCGCATCGCGGCCGATGACGCATCCTGCGGCGAGAAGCCGCCGGTGTGCACCACCATCAGCCCCTGCGCGACCGCATTCACCGCCAGCGTCACGATCATCGACGGGATGCGCAGGAAGGCGACGCCGAAGCCGTTCACCAGCCCGAGCCCGACGCCGCAGGCGATGCCCACCGGGATCGCGAGCGCCGTGCCCCACGGGCCCCAGCCGGTCGCGGCGGTGGCCATCATCCCGCCCACCGCCACCACCCATGGCACCGACAGGTCGATCTGGCCGAGCAGGATCACCAGCATCATCCCGGTCGCGATGACGCCGAGGAAGGAGGCCACCTTCAACTGCTGCAGCAGGTATTCCGGCGACAGGAAGCTGCTGGAATACAGGCTGCCCACCAGCAGCAGCGCGACGATGCAGCCGAAGGCCGAGGCGATGGCCGGATCGGGTTTCAGCCGAAGCAGCCAGGCCGGCCGGCGCCGGGCCCTGGCCGCCTGCGGCGCCGGGGCGGTCATCTGCGCTTCATCCATACAAGTCCAGGCGATTGCGCACCTGCAGCAGCCGCAGCGCCCCCAGGCACACCGCGGCGAACAGCACCACGCCCTGGAACAGCGGCTGCCACAGCGGCTCGAGGTTGAAGACGAACAGCAGGTCGCCGATGGTGCGGAACATCAGCGCGCCGAAGATCGCGCCCACCGCGCTGCCCGAGCCGCCGAACAGCGACACGCCGCCCAGCACCACTGCCGCGATCGAGTACAGCGTGTAGGTGCTGCCGTTGGCCGACGAGGCCTCGCCCGAGTAGGTGATGCAGGTGACGAACAGGCCGGCGATCGACGCCAGCAGGCCCGACAGCAGGTAGGCGACGAACTTGGCGCGCTGCACCGGCACGCCCGACATGTAGGCCGCCAGCTCCGACGACCCCACCGCGGACGCCGCGCGCCCGATCACCGAGCGGCGGTACGGCAGCCAGACCGACAGCACCAGCGCCAGCAGCAAGGCCAGCGCCGCCGGGATGCCGCCCGGCAACTGCCCGGTCAGCGCATCGGCCAGCCCGCCGTTGACGTCGCCGCCGGGCACGCGCCGCAGCGCCAGCGCGGCGCCGTAGAAGGCCGCGCCGGTCGCGATGGTCGTCACGATGGGCTGCAGCCGGCCGTAGATCACGATCAGCCCGTTCAGCGCACCGCAGGCGCAACCGGTCAGCAGCACACCGGCCACGCCCGCGGCGGTCTGCAGCGGCGTACCGACGACGATGTGCGAGGCCAGGCAGTTGGCCAGCACCAGCACCATGCCCACCGACAGGTCGATGCCCGAGGTCAGCACCACCAGCGTCTGCGCCATCGCGACGATGGCCAGCAGCACGCCCTTGTTGGCCGCGGTGGTCGCGACGTTGGCATTCAACCCGGCCGGGTGGTTGGCGGCGTAGATCGCGAACATCAGAACGAAGCCGGCAAACGCGAACAGCGTGCCCTTGTGCTCGCGCAGGCGGTGGGGCCAGTCCTGTCCCGTCATGCAGCGGCCTCCACGTCCAGCGCGGCGCTGACCAGCGCGCGCTCGGTGATCTGCGCACCGCGCAGCTCGCGGTGGATCGCGCCATCCACCATCACCAGCACGCGGTCGCAGCAGCCGATCAGCTCGTCGTAGTCGGTCGAATAGAACAGGATCGCCGCGCCCTCGTCGGCCAGCCGGCGCAGCAGCTGGTAGATCTCCTGCTTGGTGCCGACGTCGATGCCGCGCGTCGGGTCGTTCAGCAGGATGATGCGCGGCGCCATCATCAGCCACTTGCCGATCACGAGCTTCTGCTGGTTGCCGCCCGACAGCGCGCCGGCCGCCACGTCCGGCCCGTCGCAGCGCACCGCCAGCAGCGCCATCATGCGGTCGACCGCGGCGCGCTCGGCCGCGCGGTCGATCACGCCGCCGCGCGACAGCGTGCCCAGCGCCGCGTACGACAGGTTCTCGCGCACCGACATCGGCAGCATCAGGCCTTCGGTCTTGCGGTCTTCCGGGATCAGCGCCATGCCGATGCCGGGCCGCTTGGCCGCGTGCGGGCCGCCGATCGCGACCGGTGCGCCATCGATGTGCAGCTCGCCGCTGCAGCCGCGCAGCACGCCGAACAGGGCCAGCAGCAGCTCGCGCTGGCCCTGGCCGTCGAGGCCGCCCAGGCCGACCACCTCGCCCGGGCGCAGCGTGAGCGAGATGTCGGCGAGGCGGTGCGTCCAGCGCAGCTGCTTCAGCTCGAGCCGCGGTGGCCCGGTCTCCGCGGGCGGCGGCGGCTTCGGCGGGAACACGCCGCTGTGGAAGTCGGCCGAGAGCTGTCGGCCGATCATCAGCTCGATCACCTCGTTGTCGGTCTTCGCGCCGGCCGCGTAGTGCGCGACGCTGCGGCCGTTGCAGAACACGGTGCACTCGTCGGCCAGCTCGGCGATCTCGTGCATGCGGTGCGAGATGTACAGCAGCGCCAGCCCGTCGGTGCGCAGGCGCTTGAGCACCGCGTAGACCTTGGTGACGTCGGCGGCAGTCAGCGCCGACGTGGCCTCGTCGAGGATCAGGATGCGCGGCTGGCGCGCCAGCGCCTTCGCGATCTCGACCATCTGCCGGCGCGACAGCGACAAGTCCTTCACCAGCGACAGCGGGTGCACGTCATCGGCACCGGCGCGTGCCAGCGCCTCTTCGGCCAGGCGCCGCTGCGCGCGGCGGTCGATCAGCCCGAAACGCCGCGGCGGGTTGCTGATGAACAGGTTGTCGGCCACCGACAGGTCGGGCACCAGCGACAGCTCCTGGAACACGCAGACGATGCCGGCGGCGTTGGCGGCGGCCGGCGACGTGAACGTCACCGGCGCACCGTCGAGCAGCATGCGGCCTTCGTCGGCCGCGACCACGCCGGCCATCACCTTGATCAGCGTCGACTTGCCGGCGCCGTTCTCGCCGAGGATCGCGTGGATGCGGCCGGGCTCGACGCTCAGGTCGGCGGCCTGCAGCGCACGGACGCCGCCGTAGCGCTTGCTGACCGCTTGCATCTCGAACAGGCTCATGGGCACGGACCCGGATTGGCATCCGGGCTACTTGTTCGCCTCGCTCTGGCCCATGATCTCTTGCGCGGTGAAGTTGATGCCGCAGGTCGGGAACGCATTGCCCACGAAGAAGTTGTCCGACTGCGCGCCGTAGAAGTTGGCGCCGTCCTTGAAGCCCGGGTCTTCCACCGTCGACAGCGGCAGCTTGATCGACTGCGGCAGCACCTTGCCCTCCAGCGCCGCGATCGCCACCTTGATCGCCACCGCCACCTGGGCCGGGCCGGTGCCACCCGACGCGCACTTCAGGCCCTGGCCGGCGTACTTCGCGCAGAACTTGCGAAAGCCGTTCTCGGTCTCGCCGGCGAACGGCACCATCGGGTGCTTGGCATCCAGCATCGCCTGCACCACGCCGGTGTCGCCGCCCTGCGCCGTGATGGCATCGAACTTCTTGTGCACCGCGATCGCATCGGCCGTCACCTTCTGCGCGGTCGGGTCGTCCCACTTGCCCAGCACCTCGATGGTCTCCCATTTCTTGCCCGAGGCCTTCAGCGCCTCCTGGATGCCGTCGTGCCGGTCGCGGTCGACCGAGGTGCCCGACACACCGCGCACCTCCAGCACCTTGCCGCCGTTCGGCGTGTTCTTGATCAGCCAGTTGCCCCAGTAGGTGCCCAGGCCCTTCTGGTCGACGTTGACGTTGATCGCCTCCTCGGTGTCGAGGATGTTGTCGAAGGCGACCAGCACCACGCCGGCATCGTTGGCGCGCTTGATCACCGGCTTGAAGGCGGCAGGGTTCTGCGCGTTCACGACGATCGCATCGAACCCCGAATCGATGAAGTTGTTGATCGCGGCGATCTGCGCCGCGACGTCTTCGCCGGTCGACACGACCTTGTATTCCTTCAGCTTGGCCGCCACGTCCGGCTGGGCTGCATAGGCCTTGGCCGTCTTGATCATCTGGATGCGCCAGGTGTTGGCGATGTAGCCGTTGGCCAGCGCGACGCGGTACGGGCCCTTCTTGGCCGGGAACTGGAACAGCTTGGTGGTGCTGCTCCACGGCGCGAAGCACTGCGGGTCGGAGTTGGCGGTCGTCACCACCTTGGGCGGCGCGGCCAGCGCCGCGGCAGACAGGGTACCGAGCGCAGCGGCTCGCAGAACCAGCCAGCCGAAGCTGTGCGGAGAAAGTGCGGACGTCATGGCGTGTCTCCTTCAGGGTCGGTCCGCAATGTATCGATTTACAAAATGGCTGGATACTCAGGTGAAACCCGCTTGGGCGGGACAAGTGCTGTCCCGTCGCGGTGCGGGGTCAGCGCGCGCGTTTCTGCGCGGGTCGAGGTGAAAGAGGCGGCGCGACCGACTCGCGCTCGACCAGCTGGTGCGTCGTGAAGACCTGCTGGTGCGGCTCGGCCGACGCGCCGCGCGGGCGCATCACGCCGTCGACCATCGCGCGCGCCATCTCGCGCACCGGCAGCTGCACGGTGGTGAGGCCGGGGTTGGACAGCGCGCCGAGGAACAGGCCATCCAGCCCGACCACGGAGATGTCCTGCGGCACCCGCAGGCCGCCTTCGCGCAGGCCGGCCAGCAGGCCCAGCGCCATCATGTCGTTCAACGCGACCAGGCCGGTCGGGCGGCGCGGGTCGGCGGCCAAGTGCACGCCGGTGGCCCGGCCCACCTCGGCGATCACCGAGTCGCCGTACTCGTTCAGCGGGCCGCCATCGAGCACGCGTGCGGCCGGGCCCAGGCCGGCGGCCTCGACCGCGGCGCGGAAGCCGTCGATCTTGTCGCCGCGGCTGAGCGTCATGCCGGCCACGGTGACGAAGGCCAGTCGGGTGTGGCCTTGCGCGATCAGGTGTTCGGTGGCCAAGCGCGCGGTGGCGACGTTGTCCGGCGTCACGTGGCCGATGCCCGAAGGCTTGCCGGGCGTCGCGCGGCGGTCGTAGCTCATCACCTGCATGCCGCGCGCGACGGCGGATTCGAGGTGGCGCTCCTCGGCCAGCGACGAGATCACGATGACGCGGCGCACGCCGTGGGCCAGCAGGTCGTCGAAGAAGGCGGCTTCCATCGCCGGGTCGCGGTAGGTGCTGCCGATCAGCAGGCGCAGGCCGTGCGGGTCGCGCGCGCAGGTCTCGATCTCGCGGGCGATCGCGCCGTACATCGGGTTGGCGAGCGAGGGGACGAGCAGGCCGAGCAGCGGCGTCTGGCCGGTCTTGAGCTGCTGGGCCAGCCGGCTGGGGCTGAACTGCAGCGTGCGGATCGCGTCCTGCACGCGGGCGAGGGTTTCGGGTCGCATGCGTTCGGCGCGCCCGTTCAGGACGTTGGAGACTGTGCTGACCGACACCTCGGCCTGGCGGGCGACGTCCTGGATCGTGATCGGGCTGTTCTTCTTCATCGGCGGGCGGTCATCGGATGCCGGCCGACTGTATCGGAACGACGCAGCTCAGTGAACGAGGCCGGTGTCGTGCTCGACCACCAGTGCGCGCGAGTAGCCGCCGCCGCTGACGGTGATGGTCAGGGCGGCGCCGCTGGAGGTGCTGGCGCGGCCGGTGTTGCCCGCGTTGAAGGTGATGCTGCGGGTGCCGGATTCGGCGATGCAGCTGGTGGCGGACGACGGGCAAGGCAGCGTGGCGAGGCTGCCGCCGCTGACGTAGGCGACGCCCAGGCCGGTGGGCGTGAGCGTCGCGATGACCGGGCGGCGTTGCGCCGACGCCAGCCGCTGTGCGGCCTGCAACTCGGCCACCAGCTGGTCGCTGAAGGCGCGCAGGCGCCACATCGTGGTGTCGACCAGGCGGGGGAGGGCGATGAAGGCCAGCATGCCGGTGATGACGATCACCAAGATCAATTCGATCAGGGTGAAGCCCGCCGCGGCAAACCGGCCGTGCATGGCTCAGGAGCCGGTGGCGGTGGCGGTGACGGGGAATGTGACGGCCGTCAAGCCCGTGTTGGCTGTATTGGTCAACGTGCAGGTCCCGGTGGTATCCGCCGTCAAGGCGGCCGCGGCGACGCTGTAGGTGGCGCCCGGCGACGCCTGCAGGAGGCCGAGCACGTCGTTGCAGTTGTCGACCGTGACTGCTGATGCACTGCCCGCTTTGAAAGCCGCGTAGTTGATGGCCGCGGCTGAGGCCAGGCTGCCCCCCACCCCGTTGAGCGCGGCCTGCTGCGCATCCGTCTTCAGGTCCAGGAACTTCGGCAGTGCGGTGACGGCCAGCACGCCCAGGATGACGATGACCATCACGAGCTCGATGAGGGTGAAACCAGATTGCTTCTTCATGAATGACAAATCCTTTGACAAGGCGGTAAAGCCAACAACGCCGCCAGGTGGTGTCACCTCGAACGACTGGGTGCCGCGGACAGGCCGGATTGCCTGGGTTCGCTCGGTTGGCATCTCCATGCTGATCAACGATTTTGGAGAGAGCATGCAGATCCCTGGTCCGGTGCAAATCAAACTGCGACCCAATGCACGCCGTCGCGATGAACCCGTCGCGGTGTTCAGCGCCTGGCGGCCTGCGGCGCCGCGCCATCGAGCGTGATCACGCGGCGCGTGCCCTCGAAGTCGTCGAGCGCGGCGCGGCTCTGTTCGGTCAGCCGTTGCCAGTCGTCGCTGCTGCGGATGATGGTCGGCTTGATCAGCACCACCAGCTCCTTCTTGCGGCCGGCGTTGACGCGGTTGTTGAACAGCGTGCCGGTCAGCGCGTTGCCGCTCGCCCCCGGCAGCCCGGAACTCTGCCGCGACGACTCCATCTGCATCAGCCCGCCGATCGCGACGATCACGCCGTCGGGGATGCGCACCACGGTGTCGGTCTCGTTGACGCTGCTCGACGCGAGCGGCAGCCGGTAGTTGCCGATCGCGCCCAGGTCGATCTGTTTGGTCTTCTCGACCACCGAGGTGACCGACGGATGCACGTGCAGCGTGATCATGTCGGCCTCGTCGATCTGCGGCGTCACGTCGAGCGCGATGCCGGAGAAGAACGGCGTCAGCGTCAGCGCCGGCAGCGTCGTGGTGCCGCCGGTGGTGCCGGTGCCCGAGGTGACGCTGCCGCCCGACACGTTGGTGACGAAGTAGTCGTCGGTGCCGACCTTCAGCACGGCCTTCTGGTTGTTCAGCGTCGCCACGCGCGGGCTGGACAGGATCTGCACGTCGCCATGGGTCTCGAGGAAGCCGAGGATGGACTGGAAGCCGGTGCCGGCGAGCGCCAGCCCGAGCGCGCCGGTGCCGCTGATCGGCAGGCCGACCACGTCGGCCAGGGCTGCGCTGGTCCCGCTGGGCAGCGTCGGCAGGCCGTTCGAATTGACGACCATCGCGTTCGCCGCATTGCTGGTGCTCTGCCCGAGCGCGATGCGGCTGCGCAGGAATGACCAGTCGATGCCGTTCTGGAAGCCGTCGCGCAGCTCGACCTCGACGATCTTCGCTTCCAGCATCACCTGCCGCTCGACCGACAGCCGCGTGCTGCGCAGGAAGGCGTCGATCTGGCGCAGTTCATCAGGCATCGCGCGCACCGCGATCGTGCCGGCCTGGGGGCTGGCGATCACGGTGCGCCCGCCGGCCGTGCCGACGATGCCGCGCAGTGCCTCGGTGGTCTCGGCCCAGAAGTCGGTCTTCGAGCTGGTGGACACCTGGCTGCCTTCGGTGTCCGCGCTGCGCGCGCGCGGGCTGCCGGAGCCGTTGCCGCTGCTGCCGCTGTCGTTGGCCGGTGGCGCACCCGAGCTGATGCGCACGTCGCTGCGACCGCTGCGCTGGTTGTGCAGGTAGTTCAGCATGAAGATGCGCGTCTGCAGCGTCGGCGGAAACACCGTGACGCGCCGGCCGTCGATGCGGTAGTCGTAGCCGTACACCTCGCGCAGCGATTCGAGCGCCTCGCGCATCGTCACGCCCTTCAGCGTGACCGACAGCGTGCCGCCGACCTCGGGGTGCATCAGCATGCTGTAGCGCGTGTCGGTGACGAGCGACAGGAACACGTCGCGCGCCTGGGCGCCGTTGACGATCAGGTCGATGCGTGGCTCGGGCGGCGCGGCCGGCAGCACCGGGGCCGCGGGCAGGGCCGGTGCCGTGTCCGGCGTGCGCACCGGCGTCGACGGCGGGCGTTGCGCCAGCGCGGCGGCCAGTTCGGCACTCAGGCGCTGGCTCGGGTTGGCGGTGCGCAAGGGCTGGTCGGCACAGGCGGCCAGGCAGGCGGCCAGCACGCACAGCGCCACGTGGCCCCGGCGGATGCGCCACGGGTGGGCAAGGGTCGGGGTCATCACGGAGCGTCCTTTGACGGTGGGTCGGAGGGGAATCGGGCGGCCGGCCGCTGCGTGACGCCCGGGTACAGCGGCACGCGGCGCAGGCCTTGCGCATCGCGCAGCCAGACGGCATCGGCGTCGATGCGCTCGATGCGGGCGGTGCCCAGCATGTCGCCGGCCGCGAGCCGCCGGCCGCGGTCGACCAGGTGGCGCACCCCGCCGGCGACGACGACGTGGCGCGGCGTGGCCTCCGCGGCCGGGGCGCTCGCGGCACGGGCCGGTGCGGCGGGCAGCGCCGCGGCAGGCGGCTGCATCGGATCGCGCGGCGGCTCGGCCGCCGCGGTGGCTCCGAGGCCGCAGGCCAGCAGCCAGGCGCAGAAGGGCTTCATCGGACGGCCTCCACCAGGTAGACGCGCAGCGCGAGTGCGCAGGCGCCGGTGGCGCTGCCGCTCAGTTTCAGCGTGTCCCAGCGCAGCCCCGGCAGCGCCTGTTCCAGCGCGGCCAGGTAGGCCACCAGATCGGCGTAGCTGCCTCCCACGCCGAGATCGACGCCTTGCCAGCGCAGCGCCGCGGGGGGGCCGGATGCGGCCTGCGCGGGCGCTTCGGCCACCGTGGCCAGCTTCAGCAGCGTCAGGCGCTCGTGGCGTGCGAGCACGCGTTCGAGCAGCTGCGGCAGCGCCGCCTGCCCGTCGGCCGCCTGGCCGAGCCGGCGGATCTCGCCGTCCAGTGCATCCTGCTGCGCCTGCGCGTGGCGGATCTCGCCGCGCAGCCGGGCCTGCGGCGTCGACGGATCGGCCGGCTGGAGGGCGGCCGCCAGTTGCGCGCGCAGCGCCGCCAGCTCGCTGTCCTGCTGCTTGTGGCGCAGCGACAGCTGCCGCTGCTCGGCGATCGCCGGCGACAGCACCAGCGAATCGGCCAGCGCGGCACACACCAGCGCCACCGACAGGAACAGGAAGCAGCGCTCGCGCAGGCCCAGCGCATCGATGCGCCGGGCCTGGCGCTCCCATGCCTGGCGCGCGCTCATGGCCCGCTCCCGGTGCGCACGATCACGAAGCGCCAGCCGGGGGCCTCCTGCTCGACCTGCAGCGTCGAGAGCGCCTGGCCGGCCAGCAGCGGCTCATGGTCGAGGCGGGCGATCCAGGGCTTCAGCGAGGCCGGGTCGAGGGTGCGGCCGCGCAGCGAGAGGCGCCCGCTGCCGGACACGATCTCCTCCAGCCAGGTGTCGTCCGGCACGGTCTGCGCGATCAGCCGCAGCCGGGCCGACGGCCCGCGGCCGTCGACGATGCGCCCGCGCATCAGTTCGGCCATCGCCTGCCGGCGTTCGGCCAGTCCGCGCTGCATCGATTGCAGGCCTTGCTCCAGGCTCGCCAGGTTGCCGCCGGCCGCCGGCTGGGCGGCGATCGCGCCGAGCAGCGATTGGCGCTCGCGCCCGTGCTGTGCGGCGGTGGCGTCGAGCTCGCGCCGCAGCGCCAGGTTCTGGATCGCGATCCACGCGCACAGCACGGCGATGCCGACGACCAGCGCCGCGAAGGCCTGCACCATCGCACGCGCCGAGAAATGCCGGTGCGGGCGCAGCAGGATCGGGATGTAGAGGTTGATCTGTTGGGGCATGGCGCACCTCAGGCGGGGCGGGTGTCGTTGCGCAGCAGCGCGCCGAGCAACGGCAGGCAGCGGTGCTGCAGTTCGGGGTCGTTGCCGCAGGCGGCACGGACTTCGCGGAACGCCGGGGCCACGTCGAGCACGTCGACGCGCTGGCCGAGCTGGCGGCCCAGCTGCGCGGCGAGCGCGACGCCGTGCTCGCCGGTGCCGAGCGTGATCGCCGCGAGCGGCAGGTCGGGCCAGCAGCGGTCCCAGAGGTCGAGCGAGCGCTGCAGCTCGATCACGATGCGGGGCGTATCGTCGCCGGCCGGCGGTTCGGGGTCGGCCGCATCGCTGCCGTAGTCGACGATGTCGGGCATGTCGACACCGGCCAGCAGGCCGAGCGGCTGCGTCAGATCGGCGGGGGCGAAGCCGCTGTTGGCCGCCGCAGCGGGGGCCAGGGCGCCGTGCCAGTCGAGCCGGCGGGCGTAGAACAGCTCGTCGTTCGCGGTGATCGTCAGCAGGCACTGCTCGCCGTGGCGCAGCAGCAGCGCGCTGGCGCGTTCGCGGCGGCCGGCGGCGCGCGCCAGTGCCGACTGCAGGTTGCGCTGCGCGGTCTCGCGGATGTCGATGGCCTGGAGCTGCAGCCCCGCCGCCTCGCACAGCGCGGCCATCGCGTGGATGGCGCGGTTCGGGGCCACCGCGACGAAGGCCTGCTTCGGCCCGCGCGCGCGGCCGTCGCCGACCTGCAGCACGTCCAGCGTCATGTCGTCGATGTGGCCGTCGACCATGTCCTTGATGCGCCAGCGCGCGGCGGCCTTCAGCTCCTCCGGCGGCACGGCCGGCGCCTCGATCTGCAGCAGCGGGCAGTCGGCCAGCGCCAGCAGGCCGACCACCGGGCGGGCCGGCGGTGCGAGCGCGCGCAGCTGGCGCGCCAGGTCCGCCGGCCGCGCCGGATCGGCCTCGATCGAGCCGCAGCGCAGCAGGCGGCGCGGCAGGCCCGTGCTGCCGTCGGCATGGGCGTAGAGGAGCCGCGGTCCGTCCAGGCAGATCACCAGCGGGTCGAGGGGAGAGGGCTTGCGCCAGGGCCAAGGCATGTCAGGGGTTCTCGCGCTGGTGGATGAAGTTGTCGGCACCGCGGTACAGGCCGAAGGACGCCCGTGCGGACGGGTCGCGGTCGTGGCTGCTGCCGCACCAGGCGCCGCGCAGGTAGGGGCGGTTGGCGCCGGCGGTGGCGGCACCGGTGGGCGTCCAGGGTTGTTGGCAGGCGTTGTCGGTTGCGTTGCTGCCCAGGCTCAGCGCCACGTCCACCGTGCCGGCGTGGCCGGTGGCCGGCTTGGCGAGCACCAGGCTGCCGGCGCCGCTCGCCAGCGTGACCGGGCTGCCGGCGAGCACCGTGTCGGCCACGGTCAGCGTCTTGCGGTGGTTGCCGAAGTTCACTTCGCTGGCGAGGATCTTCGTGCAACTGTCCAGCGTGTTGGTCGCGAAGGCGCTGCCGTTCCAGTACTGCGCGGCCACCGGCAGGGCCAGCGTGCGGTCCTGCGAACCGATGGCGTTCTGCAGCCGCAGGCGGCCGAAGCGCAGCGTGACGCTGCCGAGGGCGCTGCGGTCGTTGCCGTCGGCCGGGGAGTCGGTGTCGAGGTCGTAGCTGCCGACCTGCACGCCATCGAGGTCGACCGGCCGGATGCCGAAGCTGGCGCTGAGTTCGGCCTCGGGGCCGTTGCCGCGCAGCGCAGCAGCGGTCAGCGCGATGCCGTTGGCAAGGCCGGCGCTCCAGGTGCCGGAGGAGGTGCCGAGCGACAGGCGCGGCGACGTGCCGGTGCGGAACACCGTGCTGCCGGAGATGCCGGCGAGGTTGAAGATGCTCGGGTCGGCAAGGTCGAGGCGGGCAAAGCTGCCGGTGTAGTTGGTGGTGACTGCGCCCCCTGCGTTCTTGGCCGTCAGCGTGAACCCCAGCGAGAAGTTCTCGTCCAGGTAGGTGAAGGTGGAGGCCGGCGTGCAGCCGGCGTTGGCGCGATGCGTGACGGTGGCGCCGGACACCGCGAACGACGACGGAATGAAGCGGCCGACGCGCGTCGACGGGCTCCCGCTGCTGTTGAACACGACGGCGTCGAGGGACAGGCCGCTGCCCAGGAAATTGCTGACCACGCCGCTGGTGTCGAGCGCGAAGCTGCCCACTTCGGTGTACTGCAGCGAGCTTGTCGTGCCGGTGCCGGACGCGGTGCCGACGTTGCCGTTGTTGAGCGCGCCCAAGGTTCCGCCCGAGGGTGTCTGGCTGCCGGCCAGCGGCGACAGGCTGACGGTGGACGAGAACGACGGCGTCACGCCGCCGGCGGTCGTGGCCGCCAGCGAGGCCGCGGCATCGGGCGTGCCGTCATTGTTGCTGTCGGCGCCGCTGGCCCAGCGGTAGGCGGAGACCGTCGCCTGGAAGTTGCTGCCGGCTTTCGCGAACACCGTGTCCGTCGCGGCGGAGCCGCCCGGGTTCGGGGTCGTCGCGCCGCCGACGACCTGCTTGATGTCTCGCACGACGATGCCGAAGGGCCGCACCGTCAGCGTGTTGCCGGTGCCGCTGACCGGGGTGTCGGCATAGGCCAGCGAGTCGTCCAGCAGGTTCAGCGTGTAGCGGCCGATGTCGGTGGTGCCGAGGTTGAAGTTCGCGACGCCGTTGGCGAAGGCCAGCGTGAGGTTGTCGGACGCCGGCTTCGACGACGGGATCGTCAGCGCCGGCGACACCACGGTCGGTGCCGTCCAGCTGCCGCCGCTGTCGGTGCGCCACAGTTTCAGTGCACGGCTGCCGGTGTAGTCGGCGGCGATGCCGCAGCTGCCGGTCGAGGGGTCCTTGCGGATCAGCGACACCGTGTGGTCGTGCGGGCGGCCGGCCACCGCGACGTCGGTGCCGGCGACCCGGGCGGCGGCATCTTCCGCGAGCGTGAAGGCGTTGTCGCGGAACGCGATCGTGGCGGAGGTCGAGGCCGATCCGCTGACGTCGGGGTCGCTGGCCGTGATGACGACGTTCTGCGCCAGCGTCTCGCCGAGCTTCAGCTTGACGACGCCGGCATCGGCGGTGGTGAAGGCGTAGCTGGCTGCGCCGTCGTTGGACGTGCCGTTGCCGAGCACGCCCGCTGGCGCCGGGCTGGAGCCGGCCGTCCAGTCGCCCCGCCCGGTCGAGGTGCTGAGCGACAGCGTGTTGGCGTACTGGGTGAGGACGTTGCCGGCGCTGTTGACGGCGTTGATGGTCACGGTGCTCGGCGTGCAGGTCGAGCCGCTGGTGTTGTCGACCGCGATGCTGAAGCCGGCGAGGGGGTCGGTGGCGCAGTAGTACAGGTTGTTGGCGGGGATGGTGGCGAAGACGCCGACGCCCGGGAGGCGCCAGCCGAGCCATAGCGAAGCGTCGTTGGTACGGTCGTAGTACTCCAGCACGATCGGCACATAGGTTCCGGCTTGCAGGTAGATGCTGGCGCTGATGTCGTAGGTGGCACTGTGGTCGAGCCAGTTGTCGATCATCGTGGTGCCATTGACGACCAGGCGCACACCGTCATCCGATCGGGTCTTGAAGTAGTAGAGGCCGCTCGTGTAGAGCCGAAGCAGGCCTTGCCAGCGCACCGAGAAGTTGTCGCTTCCGACCCCGCTGACCGGCACGCCGCTTCCCCACTCGAAATCGATCGGTCCGTCGATGCGCGTCACGGCCGTGCCGGTGAAAAAGGCGCCGGGCGTGCCGTTCTGGTCGTAGTAGGTGCCTTTCAGGCCGTTGGCGAATCGGGTCGTCGGCGACACGCTGACCGTGCTGCCGGCCACGATGGCGTTGCCTGCCAGATCGGCCACGTTGCTGATGCTCAGCTGAGCCGTGCTGGTGATGGGGCTGACGGTGAGCGCGACGGTGCGGCTGTCCGACTGCAGCACGGCGGCGCTGACGGTGTCGCCGTGGTTCAGGCTGTAGTTGCCGATCGCCTGGGCGGTGCTGCTGTCCACCTCCTCCGAGAACACCACGTACAACAGCGTGTTGCTGTTGCAGGCCATGGAGGCGGACGCGATCGTCGGCGGGGTGGTGTCGGTGATCCCGGTCATCAGGCCCTGCGTGCCGTTGCCGCGCGGGATGGTGACCAGGGTCGAGCCGACCGGCGACGGGCCGGACCATTTCAACTGGATGGTCGCGGCCCCGGTCCGGTCGTAGTACTCGAGGCGGAACTTGTAGCGCAGGCCGGCCGCCAGGTTGCCGGGGCACGACGCGCTGTAGGCGGTCGGACCCTGGTCGACCCAGTGGTTGATGAGCAGGTCGGACGCCCCGAAGGAGCCGTCGCGGCTGCAATCGACGTACAGGCGCACGCCATCGTCGGCCGTCACGTTGAAGGTGTAGGCGCCGGTCGCCGGGACCAGGATCTCGCCGGTGTAGCGCGCCAGGTAGCGGTCGGCATTGATGCCGGGGGCCGGCGATGCCGTGCTGGCGCTCACGTCGATCGTGCTCTCGGTGCGCTGCAACGCCGCCGTCGACGGGAAGGTCGGCGTGTCGCTGCCCGAATAGTGGAAGTACTCGGCCGTCACGCCCGGGATCTCGCCGGCCGGGGCACCCCCCGCGAAGGCCAGGGCCCCGAGCGCTGCGGCAAGCCGGTGGAGCAGCGTCATCGCGTGATCGTCCAGCTCAGCTGGCGCTCCACGTAGCTTGCATTCGGCGTGCCGCTGGCGGGGCAGGTGCCGGCGGTCGGTGCATTGCAGGCGTTGGCCTGCAGCCGGAACATGCGCAGGCTCGTGCTGCCGTCGGTCAGCGTGCCGGCGTCGGTGCAGGTGACGGTGACCGTGAAGCCGGACAGGCTACCGCCGGGCACCATGCTGGTCGTCGAAGGGCAGCCGCCGCTGAAGCGAAGGATGCGGTAGGCCCCCCATTCCACCCCCGCACGCGCGCTCTGGTAGGCCCGCGCCGCCTGCAGTTCGGTGCTGGCACCCTGGTGCTGCCGGGTGCTGACGACGGCCATCGCGCTGCCCAGCGCCGCGAGCACCACCAGGATGAACACGACGGACACCATCGTGAAGCCGCGGGCCGGGCGAGGCCGCCGCTCAGGGCAGGTTGTCGACGTGGACTGCATGGTAGAGCGAGACGCTCTCGGTGCCGGTCGACGTGGGGGTCGACAGCGTGAGGCGCAGGCGGACGAGGCCGGCGCGCGAGGCGACGAGGGCCGCGTCGTAGTCGAACTGGCAGCCGGTCACGCCGGTCGCGAGGATGGCGGATGTGCCGCCGCTCGGCGGATCGGGCTGTGTCGCGACGAACCCATAGTTCTGGTGGCGCGTCAGCGTGCCGCTGGCCAGGTCGCAGCGGTAGGTGACGGGCGGATCGACGGCCGTCACGCGGTAGGGCGCGGCGAGCGCAGCGGCCGGCAGCGGCGCCAGCGAATCGAGCGTGATCGTGGTCGCCGCCCCGGCAGCGTTGGTCGCGGTGCGCCGGTTGGAGCTGGCCTGCTCGGTCGCGTTGCCGTTGGCCGCATAGGCGTCCGAGCCGGTGATGCCGCTGCCCAGGTTGTAGAAGACCAGGTGCTGCGAGGCCGCCAGCGTCAGCGGCAGGCCCAGCAGGTCGAACGAGGTGTCGAGCACGCCGAAATCCAGGCGGCCGGTGGCGTCTTCGGTCTTGTAGCGTGCCGCGCCGGTGCTCGGGATGAGCTCCAGCGCGCGGCCCGAGGCACTCACGCGGGTGCTGTTGGCCAGCGCGACGTGCAGGTCGCGGCCGATGCGCCGCAGCGCCCGGTCGGCGGTGTCGACCAGTGCGGCACGTGCCACGGTGTCGAGGTAGGCCCGCACCGGTTGGACGATGAAGCGCGCAACGATGGCCGCGAGCAGGCCGGTGATGGCGATGACGATCACCGCCTCGATCAGCGTGAAGCCGCTGCAGCGGCGAGCGGGGCAGTCAGAAGGCTGCATTGGGAAGCGACCGGACGCGGTAGCCATCGAGCTGCAGGGTGCTGCCGCCCGGTGTCGTGACGCTGACGGTGATGCGCAAGGCGCGCTGCTCGGAGGCCGGCAGGTCGTTCAGGGTGTCGTAGGCCACCGACACCGCTGCCGCATAGCCGGACAGCCCGCTCACCGCGGTGTTCGTGATGTCGACGATGCCGTTCATCGTGTGGCCGTGGTAGTCGTTGACGTTGTCGAACTGCGGCGCGACAAAGCGCGTCTCGCCGCCTTCCGGCCCGATCGCCTCGGCGGACACGGTGCAGCCGCTGCTGTTCGATGCGGTGCCGACGGCGGGATCGTCGGGATCGCAGATCGTGAACGGCATCAACTCGATCTCCTCGAGCAGCGATTCCGCGATCGCCAGCGCCTGGCGCTGCTGCAGCGGATCGGCGCTGTGCGCACCGGCCTGGACGAAGACGCGCAGCACGCCCGCCAGTGCCGCGCCGAGCACCACCATGAAGATCACGAGCTCGATCAGCGACAGGCCGTGTTGGAGCGGGCGGGGGTGACCGGAGGACAGCGGGCGCATGGCGGTCATATCGGGGCGACGCCTCGCTGCTGGAGGGTACAGATCAACCTGCCTTGCCCAGCGCCGCCTGGCCGAGGCTCCACAGCGGCAGGAACACGCCGAGCGCGAGCACCAGCACCAGGCCGGCGATCACCAGCAGCAACAGCGGTTCGATCGCGCTCGCGAGGCTCTTGATGCCGTAGTCGGTCTCGCGCTCGTACATCGCGGCGATCTCGAGCAGCAGGCCGTCGAGTTCGCCGGTCTCCTCGCCGACGGCAATCATCTGCAGCACCACCGGCGTGAAGACGCCGCTGGCCGCCGCGCAGCGCGACAGGCTGCCGCCGCGTTCGACACCGTCGCGCATCTGCTCGATGCGGCTGGCGATCCAGGCGTTCTCCACCGTCTGCGCCACCACCGTCATCGCCTGGCTGAGCGGCACGCCGCTGCGCGAGGCGAGCGCGAAGCTGCGCGCGAAGCGGGCCAGCGTGGCCTTCAGGATGATCGGTCCGGCGATCGGCAGGTGCAGCTTGAAGCGATCCCAGAGGTAGCGTCCGGCCGGCGTGGCCAGCCATGAGCGCACCAGCACCGTCGCTGCGGCAGCACCCGCCAGCAGGGCCGGCCACCACGCGAGCGTGAAGGCCGAGAAGCCGAGCAGCAGCCGCGTCATCGGCGGCAGCTGGGCCTTGAAGCCGGCGAACACGCTGGCAAAGGTGGGCAGCACGAACAGGTTGATGACGACCAGCGCGATCGCCAGCGCCACCACCACCATCGCCGGGTAGCGCAGTGCCTGGCGGATGCGGGCGCGGATGTCCATCTCGAACTCGATGTGCTCCGACAGGCGCTGGAAGACCTCGGGCAGCCGCCCGGTCATCTCGCCGACCCGGACCATCGCGACGTAGAACGGCGTGAAGACCCGCGGGTGGCGTGCCAGCGCGCTCGACAGGTCGCGCCCCTGGTCGAGGCAGGCGCGCACGTCGGCCAGCAGCTGGGCGAGCGCGGGCTTGACGGCCGAAGCCTGCAGCCCGGCCAGCGCCCGCAGCAGCGGCACGCCGGCGCGCTGCAGCGTGAACATCTGGCGCGACAGCACCAGCGTGTCCTGCAGGTCGACGGCCCGGCTGTGCAGCGCCTGCCACCAGTCGGGCGCGGTCGTCGACAGGGCGTCGGCGTTCGCCTCGATCGCCACCGGCGTCACGCCGCCGGCCATCAGCTGTTCGGCGGCGGCCGATTCGGTGGCCGCGTGGATCAGGCCGGTGATCAGTTCGCCGCGCCGGTTGCGGCCTTTCCAGGTGTAGCGGTCCATCGCGGCCTGCGTCAGTCGAGTTCGGTGGTCAGCCGCATCGCCTCGGCGACCGAGGTGCGGCCGGCGCGGACGAGTTCGCAGGCGCGGTGCGCCAGCGTCTGGCCCTGCATGCGCTGGCGCGCCGCCGCCAGGAAGGCCGCCGGGTCGCCGCGGGTCGCGCTCTGCGCCAGCGCGGCGTCCATCTCCAGCATCTCGTAGACGCCGAGCCGGCCGGCGTAGCCGGTGCCGTTGCAGGCCTGGCAGCCCCGCCCGCGCAGCGTCGGCAGCGCGCTGTCGGCGGCCATCGTGCCCAGCCACGCGGCCTCTTGCGGGGTCGACAGGTGCGGTTGCACGCAGTGCGGGCAGTTGCCGCGCACCAGCCGCTGCGCGATCACCGCCTGCAGCGCGGTCGCGACCATGAAGGCCGGCACGCCCATGTCGAGCAGCCGGAACGGCGTGCTGGCGGCGTCGCGCGTGTGCAGCGTCGACAGCACCAGGTGGCCGGTGATCGCCGCGCGCAGCCCGATCTCGGCGGTTTCGGGGTCGCGCATCTCGCCGACCAGGATCACGTCCGGGTCCTGGCGCAGCGTGGCACGCAGCACGCGCGCGAAGCTCAGCTCGATCCTGTCGTTCACCTGCACCTGGGTCAGGCCGGGCAGGCGGTACTCGACCGGGTCCTCGACGGTGATCACCTTGTTGCTGACGGCGTCGACCTCGGACAGCGCGGCATACAGCGTGGTCGTCTTGCCCGAGCCGGTGGGGCCGGTCACCAGCACCGTGCCGGTGCTGCGGCCGAGCAGCTCGCGAAAGCGCACCAGCATCGCATCGGGCATGCCGATCGCATCGAGCCGGCGGATCTCGCTGCCCTGGCCGAGCAGGCGCATCACGACCGATTCGCCGTACTGGCTCGGCAGCGTCGACAGCCGCACGTCGATCGTGCGCTCGCGCAGCCGCAGCGAGAAGCGGCCATCCTGCGGCAGGCGCTTCTCCGAGATGTCGAGGCTGGCCATCAACTTCAGGCGCTGGGCCAGCGCGGCGGCGATGCGCTTGTCGGCCTGCGTCTGCGTGTGCAGCACGCCGTCGACGCGGCTGCGGATCAGCAGTTCGTGTTCCTGCGGCTCCAGGTGCACGTCGGAGGCGCCGATCTGCATCGCATCCTCGAACACCGACTGCAGCAGCCGCATCACCGGCGCGTCCTCCTGGCCGACCGAAGCCTGCAGCGTGCCGAAGTCGAGCGCGTCGCCGATGTCCTTCTCGAGCGCCTTGGCCAGGCCGGTGATCTCTTCGGTGCGCCGGTAGTGGCGGTCGAAGGCCGGCGCGAGCTGGCTCTCGGGCACGACAGCGACCTGGATGCTGCGCTTGAGCAGGCGCGAGATGTCGTCGTAGGCGACCAGGTCGAGCGGATCGGCGAAGGCCACCAGCACGTGGTCGCCGCGGTCTTCGAGCACCATCGCGCGGTGGCGCCGCGCGGCGGCTTCGCCGAGCAGCCGCACCTGTTCGCTCTTCAGCGGAAAGCGGTTCAGGTTGACCACCGGTGCGCGCAGCTGGCGCGCCAGCGCGTGGGCCAGGGACTCCTCGTTCAGCACGCCGCGTTCGACCAGCACGCGGCCGAGCTTGCGGCCGCTGGCGGCCTGCTGCTCGAGCGCCTGCTTCAGCTGTTCTTCGGACACCAGGCGCTGCGCCAGCAGCACGTCGCCCAGCCGCATCCGGTCCTGCCGCCCTGCAGCGGCCGCGGACCCGGCGCCGGATGCGTCGGGCTTCATGGCCGCGCGCTCCCGCGGCGGCCGCCCGGGGGGATCAGGAGTTGCTGGTCGCCCGCACCTCGGCGAGGCTGGTGATGCCCTGCAGCACCTTCTCGATGCCGTCCTGGCGCAGCGTGCGCATGCCTTCGACCAGCGCCGCCTGCAGCAGTTGCTCGGCGCGCGCGCTGGTCTGGATCAGCCGGCGCAGTTCGCGCGAGACGATCATCAGCTCGTGCAAGCCGGCGCGCCCCTTCTGCCCGGTGCCGCCGCACTTGTCGCAGCCCGGGCTGTGGTGGCTCATCAAGCGGCCCTGCTGGCCAAACCGTTCTGTCCATTCGCTTCGTATCAGGTCTCGTTGGAACCGAGGGTGATCTTGCGGACAGATATGCAAGTAATCGTGCAGAAGCTCGTCGATTTGCTCCTCGGTTGCCAACACCGACACACGGCAGTGGGCACACAAACGTCTCACCAACCTTTGTGCCAGTACACCCAGCAGGGAGTCTGCAAAGTTGAACGGGTCCAGGCCCATGTCGATCAGGCGGGTCACGGTCTCGGGCGCGCTGTTGGTGTGCAGCGTGGACAGCACCAGGTGGCCGGTCAGCGAGGCCTCGATGCCCATCTGCGCGGTCTCGGTGTCGCGCATCTCGCCGACCATGATCACGTCCGGGTCGGCGCGCAGGAAGGCGCGCAGGGCCTTCGCGAAGGTCCAGTCGATCTTCGGGTTGACCTGCACCTGGCGCAGCCCGGGCTGGGTGATTTCCACCGGGTCCTCGGCGGTCCAGATCTTGCGCTCGGGCACGTTGATGTGGCTGAGCGCCGAGTGCAGCGTGGTGGTCTTGCCGGATCCGGTGGGGCCGACGCACAGCACCAGGCCGTAGGGGCGTTCCATCGCCTCCTTCAGGTGCGCCAGGTTCCACGGGCTCAGGCCCAGGTTGTCCAGCGGGATCGGCTTGGCCGAGGCCAGGATCCGCATCACGACGTCCTCCAGCCCGCTGTTGGTCGGGATGGTGGCCACGCGCAGCTCGATCCTGTGCTGGGCCGAGAACTTGGCGAAGTTGATCTTGCCGTCCTGCGGCTTGCGGCGTTCGGAGATGTCCAGGTCGCACATGATCTTGATGCGGGCGATCAGCGCATTGCGGTAGTTCGGCGGCAGCTCCAGGTGGGTGTGCAGCGTGCCGTCCTTGCGGAAGCGGACCTTGATCTTGTCGCGGCCCGGGTAGCTCTCGATGTGGATGTCGGAGACGCCTTCCTTGTGCGCCTCGATGATCATGTTGTTGATCAGGCGCACCAGCGAGTTGTCGGACTGCTCGATCTGGCGCTCGTCCTCGAAGCCCGGCAGGCCGGAGTGCTCCTTCTCGAGCGTCTCCATCAGCTTGCCGGTGTCGGCGGGGTCGAACTCGATCGGCTTGTCGGGCGATTCGCCCGTGGCGGCCTGCATCGTGGCGGCCCCGATGCGCTCGTAGGCTTCGAAGATGCTGTCGCCGACCGCGCGGCCGAGCGCGAGCACCGGCACCACCTTCATCTGCGCGATGAACTCGACTTCGTCGACCGCGTTGCGGCGGCGCGCCGGGTCGTCGATCGCGATCACCAGCCGGCCTTCGCGGATCAGCAGCGGCATCACCTGCAGCCGCGCCGCGGCGGCATAGGGCAGCTTGCGCAGCGCCTCCGGCTCGACCGGGAAGGCGTTCACGTTGACGACCGGGTAGCCCATCTTGCGGGCCAGCGCCGTCTGCAGGTCTTCGCGCGAGACGGTGCCCATGCGCACCAGCAGCTCGCCGAGCGGCACGCTGCGGTCGCTCTTCTGCTGCGCGAGCGCGTCCTGCAGCTGTTCCTCGGTGACCAGGCCGAGCGAGGTCAGCGCCTCGCCGATGCGCACCATCGGCATCTTGGCCTGCTGCTCGATCGCGCTGAGCAACTGCGTCGGCGTGACGATCTGGCGCGACACCAGGATGTCGCCGAGCTTCTGGTTGCGCAACTGCAGCTGCATGTCGGCGGCCTCGGCCACTTGCTGCGGCGTCGCGATCTTCTGTGCCACCAGCAGCTCGCCGATGCGCTCGCCGATCTCGAAGCTGTCATACGCCTCGCGCGGCACGAACAGGCGCTGCACCGCGCCCTTGTCGTCGATCGGCGGGAACAGGAACAGCCCGTGCGGCGTCTCGACGTGGCCGATGGTGCTGCCTTCCAGCGCCGCGCCGGCCTTCAGCGTCACCTTGTAGCGGCTGGACGGGCGGTGCTCCAGCATGCCGGCGTGCGGGTCGCGGCTGCCGTCGCTGGCCGGGCGCAGCGGCTCGACCACGCGCAGGCTGCGGAACTGCGAGAAGCGCAGCGGCATCGTCGTGCGCGCCGGCGGGACTTGCACGTGGGCCACGGTTTCCTCGGGCACGAAGAAGATCAGGCGGCCGCTCATCTCGCGGTCGTTCAGCCCGACGATCTGGCACGCCTGCGGCTGGTTCTGCTCCAGCGCGTCGGGGTAGGCGGCGAACGGCGGCGTCGGCCAGCGGAAGCCGGCGTGGCGCGCCTTCTCGGCCGGCGCGGGTGCCGGTGCGGGGGGCGGGGCGAGCGAGATGTTCGGCAGGTCGAGCGCCCATTGCGCCGGAGGAGTCAGATCGGACACGGTCCATCCCTTCGAAGGTGCCCGTCACTGTATGAGTGCGGACTTACCGCCCAAGGCGCGAAATGACGGGGTTTTGGGGGCCAGACTCCCGCCCTGTCCGATAGCGAGCGCCAGGGTCGTTCGACCCGGATTTGGTCGAAGATCGCACTTGCTGCGCCGAAGTGCTGTCCCTACGATGCACCGCACGGCGCTCGACCGGTCCATTCCGGCTCGAAGACGACCCACAACGGCCGACCACGGCCGAACCAGGAGACAAGCAAGGTGATCCGCTGGGACGATCTGTCGCCGGGTGAACTGGCAGTGCTCGAGGCCGTGTTCTGGTCGGCGAGCAGCTCGCGCAGCGGGCTGGCCGCGGCATCCACGTTCTCGAAGAGCAAGGCCAATGCGGCCGTCGCCGGGCTGATCGAGCGCGGCCTGCTCGAAGAGATCGGCCTGCAGGCCTCGTCCGGCGGGCGCCGTCCCGAGGCCTTGCGCATGAGCCGCGCCGTCGGCGTGCTGGCCTGCATCGACCTGGGCGCCACCAGCCTGGACGTGGCCATCCTGTCGCCCGACATGGGCGTGCTGGCCCACCATGCCGAGCCGGCCGACGTGCGCGCCAGCCCGGCGGTGCTGCTGTCGCGCATCCGCGAGCTGCTGCGCGAGCTGCTGCAGCGCTGCGGCGCAAGCCGCAAGGAGGTGATCGGCATCGGCATGGGCGTGCCCGGACCGGTGGCCTTCGGCAGCGGGCTGCTGGTCAACCCGCCGCTGATGCCGGGCTGGGAAGGGCTGTCGATCCGCGAGGTGCTGGGCGAGGACTACGACGCGCCGATCTTCATCGACAACGACGTCAACGTGATGGCGCTGGGCGAGCTGTGGCGGCTGCACCGGCGGCTGCCCAACTTCCTGGTGGTCAAGGTGGGCACCGGCATCGGCTGCGGCATCGTGTGCCATGGCGAGGTCTACCGCGGCGCCGACGGCTCGGCCGGCGACGTCGGCCACATCTGCGTCGACCCGGACGGGCCACGCTGCCATTGCGGCAACCTCGGTTGCGTCGAGGCGATGGCGGCGGGGCCGGCGATCTCGCGCATGGCGGTGGAGGCGGCGCAGTCGGGGCAGAGCGCGCTGCTGGCCCAGGTGCTGCAGGCGCAGGGCAGCATCTCGCCGGTGGACGTCGGGCAGGCGAGCCGCGCCGGCGATGCGGCGGCGCACGGCATCGTGCAGCGCGCCGGCACGCGCATCGGGCAGATGCTGGCGTCGGTGGTGAACTTCTTCAACCCGTCGCACGTGTTCATCGGCGGCGGCATCACCGGCCTCGGACCGCTGCTGCTGGCGTCGATCCGGCAGAGCGTGTACCACCGCTCGCTGGCGCTGTCGACGCGGCACCTGGACATCCAGTACGCGCCGCTCGGCGAACGCACCGGCGTGGTCGGGGCGGGGGTGCTGGCGCTGCAAGAGACGATGCGGGCATCGACATGAGCTTGCATGTTGCCTTTGGCGAGGTCACCAAGGACTTCGGCCCGGTGCGCGTGCTGCACGGCGTCAGCTTCGAGCTCGAGCCCGGCCGCGTCTACGGCCTGCTGGGCGAGAACGGCGCCGGCAAGTCGACGCTGATGAAGATCCTGTCCGGCTACGAAGCCTTGAGCGACGGCGAGTTGCGCATCGACGGCGTGCCGCAGCGCTTCGGCAACTCGCGCGATGCCGAGCGCCAGGGCATCGTGCTGATCCACCAGGAATTCAATCTCGCCGAAGACCTGAGCATCGCGCAGAACATCTTCCTCGGCCACGAACGCCGCCGCGGCTGGTTGCTCGACGACGCGGCGATGCGCGACGAAGCGCGCCGCGTGCTGCAGCAGGTGGGCCTGCAGGCCGACCCCGACACCCGCGTGCGCCAGCTGATCGTCGCCGAGAAGCAGCTGGTCGAGATCGCGAAGGCGTTGTCGCGAAAGGCACGCCTGCTGATCATGGACGAGCCGACCGCCACGCTGACGCCCGGCGAGACGCAGCGCCTGTTCGCGCTGATCGCGCAGCTGAAGGCCGACGGCGTGACCATCGTCTACATCTCGCACAAGCTCGACGAGGTGGAGCGCATCACCGACGAGATCGTCGTGATGCGCGACGGCCGCTTCGTCACGCGCGCCGCCACCGCCGGGCTGTCGCGCCAGCAGATGGCCAACCTGATGGTCGGGCGCGAGCTGTCGGACATGTTCCCGGTCAAGCTGCCGCCGGCACGCGATGCGCAGCCGCTGCTGAAGGTCGAGGGCCTCTCGGTGCCCGGTTGGGCGCACGACGTCGGCTTCGAGGTGCGGGCCGGCGAGATCCTCGGCTTCGCTGGCCTGGTGGGCGCCGGGCGCACCGAGATGTTCGAGGGCCTGCTCGGCCTGCGCCCGCGCAGCGCCGGCCGCATCGAGCTGAACGGCGCCGGGCTGCGCCTGCGCAGCCCGCGCGAGGCCGCGCAGCACGGCCTCACGTACCTCAGCGAAGACCGCAAGGGCAAGGGGCTGCACGTGCGGCTGTCGCTGCGCGACAACCTGACGCTGATGGACCTGGCGCGCCACACGCACCCGCTGCTCGACCCGGCCTCGGAGCAGCAGGCGCTGCAGCAGGCGGTGGCCGATTTCGGCATCCGCACGCGCGATCTCGCCAGCCGCGCGTCGTCGCTGTCGGGCGGCAACCAGCAGAAACTCGCGATCGCCAAGGTGCTGCAGCCGCAGCCGCGCGTCGTCGTGCTGGACGAGCCGACGCGCGGCGTCGACGTCGGCGCCAAGCGCGACATCTATTTCCTGATCCAGCGCCTGGCCGAACAGGGCCGCGGCGTGGTGGTGATTTCATCCGAGCTGATCGAGCTGATCGGCCTGTGCCACCGCGTCGTCGTGATGCGCGCGGGCGCGGTGCAGGCCACGCTGTCGGCCGACCAGTTGAGCGAAGAGGAGCTGATAGCCCATGCCACAGGAACACATTAGGACCCCTCGGCCGTCGGGTACGCCGGCCGATCCCCCGGGGGGATCCGGGCCGGCTTGGGGCGGCCCGGCGCTCGGCCCGGACTCGGCGGCGACCGCCAGATGGCGCCTGCGGTTGCAGGCCGCCGGCCCCTGGCTCGGCCTCGTCCTGCTGTGCATCGCCGGCACCTTGCTGAACGGCGACTTCGCGACCTGGGACAACGCGATGAACGTGCTGACCCGCACCGCCTTCATCGGCATCATCGCGGTCGGCATGTGCTTCGTGATCATCAGCGGCGGCATCGACCTGTCGGTGGGCTCGATGGCGGCGCTGATCGCCGGCAGCATGATCCTGCTGATGAACGGCATCGCCGCGCAGGTCGGCTCGCCGGTGCTGACGGTGGCGATCGGCATCGGGTTCGCGCTCGCGCTCGGCGCCATCTTCGGCCTGGCGCACGGGCTGCTCGTCACCAAGGGCCGCATCGAGCCATTCATCGTCACGCTGGGCACGCTGGGCATCTTCCGCGCGTACCTGACCTACCTGGCCAACGGCGGTGCGATCACGCTGGACGGCAAGCTGTCCGACGTCTACAGCCCGGTCTACTACGGCAGCCTGCTGGGCGTGCCGTTCCCGATCTGGGTCTTCGCCGGCGTCGCGCTGGTTGGCGCGCTGATCCTCAACCGCACCGGTTACGGCCGCTACGTGCAGGCGATCGGCTCCAACGAGCAGGTGGCGCGCTATGCCGCCGTCAACGTCGACCGCATCAAGGTGCTGACCTACATGCTGCTGGGCGTGTGCGTCGGCGTGGCCACCGTGCTGTACGTGCCGCGCCTCGGCTCGGCCTCGCCGACCACCGGGCTGCTGTGGGAGCTGGAGGCGATCGCCGCGGTGATCGTCGGCGGCACCGCGCTGAAGGGCGGCGAGGGCCGCATCACCGGCACCGTGATCGGCGCCGTGCTGCTCTCGGTCATCAGCAACATCCTGAACCTGACCAGCATCATCAGCGTGTACCTGAACGCCGCCGTGCAGGGCGTCGTGATCATCATCGTCGCGTTCCTGCAGCGCGGCCGCCGCTAGAGAAGAAAGTGTTTTCCCGGGCCGGCAACGGCCCATCTTGTGTGCAAAGACCAGATCGACAACAGGAGACGAGTTCCATGAAATTCATTCCCCGCATCCTCGTGACGCTGGCGGCGCTGGCCGCCGGCGTGAGCGCCGCAACGTCGGCTTTCGCCCAGGACAAGGTCGTGATGGGCGTGTCCATCCCCGCGGCCACGCACGGCTGGGCCGGCGGCGTCGTCTACTGGGCCAACCGCACCAAGGGCGAGCTGGAGAAGGCCCACCCCGGCCTCCAGGTGATCGTCAAGACGGCAGGCTCGGCCTCGGAGCAGGCCAACCAGGTGCAGGACCTGCAGACGGTCAACAAGATCAACACGCTGGTGATCCTGCCGTTCGAGTCGGCGCCGCTGACGCAGCCGGTGGCCCAGGTCAAGGCCAAGGGCGTCTACGTGACGGTGGTCGACCGCGGCCTGACCGACACCAGTGCGCAGAACGCCTACGTGGCCGGCGACAACCCGGGCTTCGGCAAGGTGGCCGCCGAGTACATGGCCAAGGCCATGGGCGGCAAGGGCAACGTCGTGATCCTGCGCGGCATCCCGACGGTGATCGACAACCAGCGCGTCGACGCCTTCAACGCGGTGATGAAGACCCACCCGGACATCAAGGTGCTGGATGCCAAGCACGGCAACTGGAACCGCGACGACGCCTTCAAGGTGATGCAGGACTACCTGACGCGCTTCAAGCAGATCGACGCGGTGTGGGCCTCGGACGACGACATGGCGGTGGGCGTGCAGAAGGCGATCGACCAGGCCAAGCGCAGCGACGTCAAGCTGGTGATCGGCGGTGCCGGCTCGAAGGACTACATCAAGAAGGTGATGGACGGCGACAAGGTCGTCACCGCCGACGTGACCTACTCGCCCAGCATGATCGCCGACGCGATGAAGATGACCGCCGAGGCGCGCGTGAAGGGCGCGGCGATGCCGGCCACCACCATCATCCCGTCGGTGCTGATCACGAAGGACAACGCCGCCAAGTACTACGTGCCCGACTCCCCGTTCTGAGAAGGAGCTGACCATGGCCAGACCCGTCACCCTGTTCACCGGCCAGTGGGCCGACCTGTCGCTCGCCGAACTGGCGCCCCTTGCCAAGAAGATGGGGTACGACGGGCTGGAGCTCGCCTGCTGGGGCGACCATTTCAACGTGCAGGAGGCGCTGCAGTCCGAGCGCTACGTCGCCGACAAGCGGCGCCTGCTGGAGCAGCACGGCCTGCAGTGCTTCGCGATCGGCAACCACCTGACCGGCCAGGCGGTGTGCGACCTGATCGACGAACGGCACAAGTCCGTGCTGCCGCCCCATGTGTGGGGCGACGGCGAGCCGGAAGGCGTGCGCCGGCGCGCCGCGAAGGAGATGCAGGACACCGCGCGTGCCGCCGCGAAGTTCGGCGCGAAGACGGTGACCGGCTTCACCGGCTCGTCGATCTGGCATGCGCTGTATGCCTTCCCGCCCACCAACCAGGCGTTCTGGAACCGGGGCTTCGAGGACTTCGCGACGCGCTGGACGCCCATCCTCGACATGTTCGAGGAGGTCGACGTCAACTTCGCGCTCGAGGTGCACCCGACCGAGATCGCGTTCGACACCGCGAGCAGCCAGCGCGCGATCGAGGCCGTCAAGGGGCACAAGCGCTTCGGCTTCAACTTCGATCCGAGCCACCTGGGCTACCAGGGCGTCGACTACGTGAAGTTCCTGCGCACGTTCGGCGAGCGCATCTTCAACGTGCACATGAAGGACGTGTGGTGGGGCAAGGGCGACGGCACGGTGGGCGTGTTCGGCGGCCACACCAGCTTCGGCGATGCGCGGCGCTTCTGGGATTTCCGCAGCGTCGGGCGCGGCATGATCGATTTCGAGGGGATCATCGTCGCGCTGAACGACATCCGCTACCAGGGGCCGCTGAGCGTCGAGTGGGAAGACAGCCGCATGGACCGCGTGCACGGCGCGACCGAGAGCGCGGCGTTCTCGCGCCGGCTCGATTTCAAGCCGTCGGCGCGTGCCTTCGACGCATCGTTCGAGAAATGAGAGGCCGCTGATGCGCAAACTGCGATACGCGATGGTCGGTGGCGGCCGGGGCGCCTTCATCGGTGCGGTGCACCGCAAGGCGATGGCGCTGGACGGGCAGATCGAGCTGGTGGCGGGCGCGCTGTCGGCCGATGCCGGGAAGGCGAAAGCCTCGGGGCGCGACCTGGGCCTGGCCGACGCGCGCAACCACGGCAGCTGGCAGGCGCTGCTGGACGACGAGCTGAAGCGGCCGCGCGGCGAGCGCATCGATTTCGTCAGCATCGTGACGCCCAACCACGTGCACTTCGAGGTGGCGAAGGCCTTCACCGAGGCCGGCATCCACGTGGTGTGCGACAAGCCGCTGGTGCACACCAGCGAGCAGGCGCAGGCGCTGCTGGCGGCGCGCGAGCGCAGCGGCACGGTGTTCGGCGTCACGCACAACTACACCGGCTACCCGATGGTGCGGCAGGCGCGCGAGATGGTGCGGGGCGGCGAGCTGGGCGAGATCCGCAAGGTGATCGTCGAATACAACCAGGGCTGGCTTGCGACGCAGCTGGAGAGCACCGACCACAAGCAGGCCGACTGGCGCGTCGACCCGGCCCGCAGCGGCATCGTCGGCGCGATCGGCGACATCGGCACGCATGCCGAGAACCTGGTGGCCAGCGTGTGCGGGCTGGAGATCGAGGCCTTGTGCGCCGACCTCACCGCCTTCGTGCCGGGCCGGCGGCTCGACGACGACGGCAACATGCTGCTGCGCTACCGCAACGGCGCACGCGGCGTGCTGATCGCATCGCAGATCGAGATCGGCGGCGAGAACGACCTGCGGCTGCGGGTGTTCGGCACGCAGGGCTCGCTCGCCTGGCAGCAGGAAGACCCGAACCTGCTGGTGCACGCGACGCTCGACGGGCCGAAGCGGCTGCTGACGCGCGGCTCGCCATGGTTGTGCGATGCGGCGAAGAAGGCCTCGCGGCTGCCGACCGGGCATCCGGAGGCGTTCATCGAGGCGTTCGCGAACCTCTACCTGGGGGTGGCGGAGGCGATCCTCGCGAAGGAGGCGGGGCGGGCGCTCGCGCCGCTGGAAGGCGACTTCCCGACGCTCGAGGACGGCGCGCGCGGCGTCAAGTTCATGGAGAAGACGGTGGAGTCGAGCCGCTCCACCGCGAAGTGGACGCCGTGGTAGCCCGGATGCCCCTCCGGGTCGGCGGGGACGTTACAGGTCGGCCTTGCGAATCCGCACGGCCTTCCTCTTCTCCGGCTCGGCCGGCTTGACGGTTGCAACCAAGGCCGATTCCGGCGTCACCGCCGGGGCCTCGCCCGCATCCGCCTTCGCCTCGTCCGCCTTGATCACCCGCGTGTACGGCGCCAGGATCCCGACCATCTGCCCGTAGATCTTCGGGTTCCCCGCCACCACCTCGCGCTGGTACATGAAGTCCGACTCGCCGGTGAAGTTGCCGATCAGCCCGCCGGCCTCGGTGATCATCAGCGAACCGGCGGCGATGTCCCAGGGGTTCAGCCCGGTCTCGAAGAAGCCGTCGTAGAAGCCGGCGGCCACGTAGCACAGGTCCAGCGCCGCGGCGCCCGGCCGGCGCAGGCCGGCGCAGTTCTGCATCACCTCCTCGAACATCTTCACGTAGCGCTTGAAGTTGTCGCCCTTGCGGAACGGGAAGCCGGTGCCGATCAGCGAATCCTGCATGCGCGTGCGCTTGGAGACGCGCAGCCGCTTGTCGTTCAGGAACGCACCGCGGCCCTTGGACGCGTAGAACAGGTCGTTGCGCGTCGGGTCGTACACCACCGCCTGCTGCACCTGGTCGCGGAAGGCCAGCGCGATCGACACGGCATACACCGGGAAGCCGTGGATGAAGTTGGTGGTGCCGTCCAGCGGATCGATGATCCAGACGTATTCGCTGCTCTTCGCACCGTGCGCGCGGCCCGATTCCTCGGCCAGGATGCCGTGGCCGGGGTAGGCGGTCAGCAGGGTCTCGATGATGGCCTCTTCGGCCATCTGGTCCACCTCGGTCACGAAGTCATTGGGCGACTTGGTGTTCACCTTCAGCAGGTCGAGGTCGAGCGAGGCCCGGTTGATGATGGCTCCGGCGGCACGGGCGGCCTTGATGGCCACGTTGAGCATGGGATGGAGCGCTTGCGACATGGGGAGCAACCTGCAGAGTGAAAGGCGGACGAAGGTGAGAAAGAGCGGTGCAGGCGGCCCTCGGGGCGACGGGTGCTGCGGATAATCGCGATTTTAGCCGCCCCGCCGCCCATGGCTGCCGACAGCACCCGTTTCATCCTGCTCAACACCAGCCACTACGGCAACATCGGCGCCACCGCGCGCGCGATGAAGACCATGGGCTTCGGCGACCTGGTGCTGGTGGCGCCGCGCTTTGCCGACGCGCTGGTGCACGAGGACACCGTCGCGATGGCCAGCGGCGCGGCCGACGTGCTGGTGCGCGCCCGCGTCGTCAGCAGCCTGGCCGAGGCGCTGGACGGCATCAGCTACGCCTGCGCCACCGCGATGACGCCGCGCGATTTCGGGCCGCCGACGCACGCACCGCGCCCGCTGTTCGACGCGCTGGCGCGCAGCGCGCAGCGCGTCGCCTTCGTGTTCGGCTCCGAGCGCTTCGGCATGGCCAACGACGACGTCTACCGCTGCCATGCCTGCATCAGCATCCCGACCCATCCCGACTACGGCTCGCTGAACCTGGCGCAGGCGGTGCAGCTGCTGGCCTACGACTGGCGCCAGGCGCTGGGCGGTTTCGGCGTGACGCCGCGCGTGCCCGATGCGACGCTGGCCGACGGCGCCCAGGTGCAGGGCCTGCTCGATCACTGGCAGCAGGCGCTGGCCGACATCGGCTTCCTCGACCCGGCGGCACCGAAGAAGCTGATGCCGCGGCTCAACCAGCTGCTGAACCGGGCGACGTTGAGTGTGGAAGAAGTCCACATCCTGCGCGGCATTGCACGCGCCATGCAGCGCGGCAGGTGAAAGCGCCCGCTTGCCCCTGACGAGCATGGACTTTCGAGCTGCCAGATAAACTGGTCCGCCCCGGTCTCACCCCACCCCCATGTTCGACCGCCTCCGAGAAGACATCGCCTGCATCCTCGAGCGCGACCCCGCCGCGCGCAGCACCTGGGAGGCCCTGACCTGTTACCCGGGCCTGCACGCGCTGGTGATGCACCGCTGGGCGCACGCCTGCTGGGCGCACGGCTGGCGCTGGTCGGCGCGCTTCATCTCGCACCTGGGCCGCTTCTTCTCCGGCATCGAGATCCACCCCGGCGCCACCATCGGCCGGCGGGTCTTCATCGACCACGGCATGGGCATCGTGATCGGCGAGATGGCCGAGATCGGCGACGAATGCACGATCTACCAGGGCGTGACGCTGGGCGGCACCTCGCTGGTGAAGGGTGCCAAGCGGCATCCGACGCTGGGCCGCGGCGTGATCATCGGCGCCAATGCCTGCGTGCTGGGCGGCTTCACGGTCGGCGACGGCGCACGCGTCGGCTCGGGCGCGGTGGTGACCAAGCCGGTGCCGGCCGGGGCTACCGCGGTGGGCAACCCGGCGCGCATCATCCTGGCCAAGGATGGCACGGTGGCCGACGATGGCGCGGCGAAGAAGGGTTTCTCGGCCTATGGCGTGACGCAGGGCGACGACCCGGTGTCGCAGGCGATGAAGGGGCTGATCGACAGCGCCTCGGGGCACGAGCACCAGATCGCGCTGCTGTGGGCGGCGATCGAGAAGCTGTCGCCGACCAAGGCCGATTGCGTGCCGACCGATGCGCAGAAGGACGAGCACTTCGACGCCGAGCGCCTGAACCAGCTGGTCAAGTGATCCCCGGATTGGCATCCGGGATCCTGCGGTCACCGCTTCGGGCGGAACGCCCGACACACGCTCTCGTCGGTCTCGAAGTACGGCCCGCCGATCAAGTCGATGCAATACGGCACTGCCGCAAAGATCCCCGGCGCCGGCGGCTGCGCGTTCGGCAAGCCTTCCAGCGTCTCGGCGATCGATTTCGGCTGCCCCGGCAGGTTGATGATCAGCGCCTTGCCGCGCAGCACCGCCACCTGGCGCGACAGGATGGCCGTCGGCACGAAGCGCAGGCTGATCTGGCGCATCTGCTCGCCGAAGCCGGGCATCTCGCGGTCGGCCACCGCCAGCGTCGCTTCCGGGGTCACGTCGCGCGGCGACGGGCCGGTGCCGCCGGTGGTCAGCACCAGGTCGCAGCGCTGGGTGTCGACCAGCTCCACGAGCGTCGCGCTGATCAGCGCCTGCTCGTCGGGGATCAGGCGCTGCTCCCACCGGATCGGGTTGCGCAGCGCGCGGGTCAGCCAGGCCTGCAGGGCCGGGAGGCCCTTGTCCTCGTAGACGCCGCTCGATGCGCGGTCGCTGATCGACACCAGCCCGATGCGCACCGGCGGGCATGGCGCACGCGCCTGCTCATTCATCGGCCAGCTCCTGCGACTTGATGAACTGGAACAGCTCGCGGTAGGCCCGGCCGCTGCGCTGCTCGGGCGCCGCCGCGGCATCCTTGCGCGCGGCGCGGATCAGGCTGCGCAGCTGCTGCAGGTCGCTGCCGGGGTGCTTCTGCGTCCAGCGCGTCAGCGCGTCGTCGCTCGCGATCAGCTCGGCGCGCCAGCGCTCGGCCTCGTGCAGCGCCAGCGAATCCTTGGCCTGGCCCAGCTGCATCGCCAGCACCGCCTCGCGGATCGGCTCGACGTCGTCGCGGCGCATTAGCTTGCCGATGTACTGCATCTGGCGCCGCCGGCCCTCGTGCGAGCGGGTGCGGCGGTATTCCATCACCGCGCCGATCAGCGTCTCGGAGATCGGCAGGCCGGTGATGCGGTTCTCGGGCAGCGCCGCGAAGGCCTCGCCCAGCGCCTGCAGCTCGTGCATCTCCTTCTTCAGCATGGTCTTGCTGGGGCCGTCGTAGCCGTTCTCGTCGACGCTGCTGTCGTCGGCGTCGTCGGACGGGGCGGGGTCGGGAGCGCGATTCTTGGGGGTTCGAGGGGCCATGAGGGGAAACGAGGGCTGCACGGGCAAGGGCGTCGGTATGATAGCCCTCGCTCTCCAGCGCCCGCCCTCCGGCGGGGCGTCACTTCCAGTGCCCCCATGACCCAGCCCGCCCTTCCTACCCACGGTTTCGCGTACTCGCGCGAGCGTTTCGAGCAACTGGTCGAGGACGCGCTTGCGCTCGGCAAGACACTCGGCGCCAGCGACATGGGGGTCGAGGTGTCCGAAGGCGCCGGGCTGTCGGTGTCGGTGCGCAAGGGCGAGATCGAGAATGTCGAGCGCAACCGCGACAAGTCGATCGGCGTCACCGTCTACCTCGGGCAGCGCCGCGGCAACGCCAGCACCTCCGATTTCTCGCGCGCGGCGCTCGAGCAGACGGTGAAGGCGGCCTACGACATCGCGCGCTTCACCGCCGAAGACCCGGCCGCCGGGCTGCCCGACGATGCCGACCTGGCGCTGGGCGAGGCGGCCACGCGCGACCTGGACCTGTTCCACCCGTGGGACATCGATGCCGAGGCGGCGGCCGGGATCGCGCAGCGCTGCGAAGGTGCGGCGCTGTCGACCGACCGGCGCATCACCAATTCCGAAGGCGCCGGCGTGTCGGCGCAGCAGTCGCACTTCTTCGCGGGCAACAGCCGCGGCTTCCGCGGCGGCTATGCGAGCTCGCGGCATTCGATCTCGGTGGCGCCGATCGCGTCGCTGCCTGGGCGCGGCGGCGACGACATGCAGCGCGACGCCTGGTACAGCTCGATGCGCTCGCCGGACGACCTGGCCAGCCCCGAGGCGATCGGGCGCTACGCCGCCGAGCGGGCGCTGTCGCGGCTGAAGTCGCGCAAGATCAAGACCTGCGTGGTGCCGGTGCTGTTCGAGTCGACGCTGGCCACCGGGCTGCTGGGCGGCTACGTGCAGGCCACCAGCGGCGGCGCGCTGTACCGCAACTCCAGCTTCCTGCTCGACAGCCTGGGCAAGGAGGTGCTGGCGCCGCACATCGACATCCGCGAGAACCCGCACGTGCGCGGCGGCAAGGGCAGCGCGCCGTTCGACGACGAGGGCGTGGTCACGCGGGTGCGCGACGTGGTGACGGCGGGGGTGGTGCAGGGGTATTTCCTGTCGAGTTACTCGGCGCGCAAGCTGGGCATGAAGACGACCGGGCACGCCGGTGGTTCGCAGAACCTCACGTTCTCCAGCCGGCTCACGCAGCCGGGCGACAACCTCGACGAGATGCTGCGCAAGCTGGGGCGCGGGCTGTTCGTGATCGAGCTGATGGGGCAGGGCGTCAACTACGTGACCGGCGACTACTCGCGCGGCGCGGCCGGCTTCTGGGTCGAGAACGGGCGCATCGCCTACCCGGTGCACGAGATCACGATCGCGGGCAACCTGAAGCAGATGCTGAAGAACATCGTTGCAGTAGGGGCGGATGCGTACACGATGGGGACGAAGACCATCGGTTCCGTGCTCATCGACGAGATGAAGATCGCGGGGCTCTGACGGCGGCGGCGTCGTCGGCGCTTGCAAAGGCGCGGGCGGGCAGGCTGGGGCGCGCCGGATGGAGCGGTCGCCGCGCCGGGGGCGCGTCGACTGCCCTGCGCTGCCTGGTTTCAAGGCCCGTCGCCGAAACTCCCGCCGCTCGCTGCGCTCGCTGTGGTCAAACAGTCGGCGACAAGTCAGACCACGAAGCGTGCTGGCGCACGCGGGCCTTGAAACCAGTCAGCTCCGGCGCCCC
>Ga0209758_1000353_pt1 | contig 83330 bp, 54 predicted proteins | sample AraplaMF_Col_mMF_FD_184258 | JGI IMG/M metagenome (GOLD analysis project Ga0209758, IMG submission 184258) | Arabidopsis root microbial communities from the University of North Carolina, USA - plate scrape MF_Col_mMF (SPAdes) (version 2) | ecosystem: Host-associated > Plants > Roots > Endosphere... | reverse complement strand
GACATCGGGCGCCATGTGCGCGAACACGGCGTCAATACGCTGTGGACCACGGCGGCCTTCTTCAACCTGATCGTGGACGAAGACCCGGCGCTGCTGGCGCCGCTGGCGCAGCTGATGGTGGGCGGCGATTCCGTTTCGGTCTTGCACGTGCGCAAGCTGATGGCGCATTTGCCGCAGCTGCGCGTGGTTAACGGCTACGGGCCGTCCGAGTGCACGGTGTTCACATCGTGCTACGTGGTGCCGCACGCGGCGCTGCGCCCGGGTGCCAGCCTGCCGATCGGACGCCCGGTCGGCGACCGCCGCGTGTACGTGCTGGACGCGCATCAAAAGCTGGCGCCGCTGGGCGCGGTGGGCGAACTGTACGTGGCCGGTGATGGCGTAGCGCGCGAATACCTGAACCGTCCGGAGCTGACGGCTGAAAAATTCCTGGCCGACCCGTTCGTGCCGGGCGGGCGCATGTACCGCACGGGCGACCTGGTGCGCTGGCTGGACGACGGCAACCTGGAATTCCTGGGCCGCATCGACCAGCAGGTGAAGGTGCGCGGCTTCCGCATCGAGCTGGGTGAGGTCGAGGCAGCGCTGACCGCGCATGCCGAGGTGCGCGACGCCGTGGTGCTGGCGCGCCAGAGCGCGGCCGGCGACAAGCGCCTGGTGGCCTATGTGGTCGGCACGGCGGATGCGGAGGCGCTGCGCAACCACCTGGCGGCCAGCCTGCCGGACTACATGGTGCCGTCGGCCTTCGTTGCGCTGGAGGCGTTGCCGCTGACGGCGAACGGCAAGGTGGACCGCAAGGCGCTGCCGGACGCCGACCTGTCGTCGGCGCAGGGTGAATACGTGGCCCCGCGCACGCCGACGGAAGAAGCGCTGTGCGGCATCTGGCAGGAGATCCTGGGCCTGGAGCGCGTCGGCGCCACCGACAACTTCTTCCATCTTGGCGGGCACTCGCTGCTGGCCACAAAACTGGCAAGCGCCATCGAAACGCGCTTCCAGTTCAGCGTCCCGCTGCAGCGCCTGTTTGGTGCGCAGACCGTGGAAGCTTTGGCAGTCCTGATTGACGCGAACGGCGTTGCCGCCGGCCTGCAATTCGACAAAGACGCGGCCTTGCTGCCGACCGAACGAGAAATTGAGCTATGAATTCGATCCTGGAACTCTTCCACGTTTTGAAAGAACGTGATATCAAACTGGCATTGGACGACAACGGCAAGCTGCTCGTCCGCGGCGACAAAAGCCGTCTCGATGACATCCTGGTCGGGGAAATCAAGCGCCTGCGCCAGGAAGTGATCGATCACCTTGCGGCGGATGCGAAGGGCGCAGGGGTGCCGCGAATTGTTCCGGTGCAGCGCGCGGCGCAGCCGGCGCCGTCGTATGCGCAGCAGCGCCTCTGGTTGATCGACCGCATCGATGGCGGCAGCACCCACTACAACATCGCGGGGGCGCTCAAGCTGACCGGCGAGCTGGATTGCGTGGCGCTGGAGCGTGCCTTGTCCACGGTGGTCGAGCGTCATGAGAGCCTGCGTACGGTGCTTGCGGTGGGCCAGGACGGCCAGCCTTTCCAGCAAGTGTGTCCAGCGGCACCGCTGGCAGTGCCGCTGCTCGACATCAGTGCATTGGACACCGCAACCCAGCGTTCTCGCGTGGAGCAGGAAGCTGCGGCGGAAGCCGCCACGCCATTCGACCTCTCGCGCGACACCATGCTGCGCGGCCGCCTGCTGCGTCTCGCCGAGCGCGAACACGTGCTGCTGGTGACGATGCACCATATCGCTTCCGACGGATGGTCGATGGTGGTCCTGATCAATGAATTCAGCCGCCTGTATGCGGCGTTCCGCCAGGACGAGCGCAACCCGCTGCCGCCGCTGGCCATCCAGTATGCGGACTATGCGCACTGGCAGCGTCAATGGCTGCAGGGTGAGGTGCTGGAGCGGCAGCTTGGGTACTGGCAGCGGCAACTGGCCGGCCTGCCGGTTGTACACAGCCTGCCGCTGGATTTCCCGCGTCCGGCGGTTCAAGGCTTTGCCGGCCGCCATGTGAAAGGCCGCATCGCCAAGCCGGTGGCCGACGCGCTGCAGTCCTTGTGCCAGGCGCATGGCGCAACTTTGTTCATGGGCTTGCACGCGGCATTCTCGGTGCTGCTGGCGCGCTATAGCAACGAGAGCGACATCGTCGTCGGCAGCCCGATTGCGAACCGCGAACAAGCCGAAGTGGCTGGCCTGATCGGCTTCTTCGTCAACACCCTGGTGCTGCGCAGCGACGTCAGTGGCAATCCGTGTTTCACGCAACTGCTGGAACAGAGCCGCGGCATGCTGTTGCAGGCCTACGCCCACCAGCAGGTTCCGTTTGAGCAGGTGGTCGAGCGCCTGCAACCGCGGCGCAGCCTGGCCCACAGCCCGCTGTTCCAGATCCTGCTGGTCCTGCAGAACAATGAAGAGACCGCGCTGGAACTGCCTGGCTTGCAGCTGGAACTGCAGGCGCGCGATGCATCGGTCGCCAAGTATGACCTGAGCCTCGATGTGCAACCCGGCGCCGAAGGCTTTGATCTGGTGTGGGAATTTAATACTGCCTTGTTCCGTCCTGCTACGGTGGAACGCATGGCGGCCCACTTCGCGCGCCTACTGGAAGGAATGCTCGCCCAGCCGCAGCGCAACGTGTACGAAATCGCCATGCTGGACGAAGCGGAACGTTCGCTGGTGCTGCGGGACTTCAATGCCACCCGGGCCGATTTCCCTGGCAACGTATGCATTCATGAGCAATTCGAGGCCCGCGTCCGCACCCAGCCGGATGCGCTGGCGGTGGTGTTCGAGGACCGCCGCCTGACTTACCGTGAGCTGGACGAACAGGCCAATCGCCTTGCGCACTGGCTGCGCCGGGAAAAGGGCGTTGGTGCGGACCGGCTGGTCGGCATTTGCATGGAGCGTTCGCTGGACATGGTGGTTGCCATCGTGGCGATCCTCAAGGCCGGCGGCGCCTACGTGCCACTGGATCCTGCTTATCCCGAACAGCGCCTGGCTTATATGCTGGCCGACGCGGGACTGGACACCGTGTTGACGCACGCAGGGCTGTTAGAGCGCACGCCGCTCACTAACGATCAGGCGGTTTGCCTGGACGATGCCCTCATGCGGCAGGCGCTGGCCGCAATGCCGGCCACGCCGATCCCGGTGGCCGGCATCGGACTTGGTCCGGGCAACCTGGCCTACATGATCTACACCTCCGGCTCGACCGGGAATCCGAAAGGTGCAATGGTGGAGCACCGCGCCCTGGTGAACCGCATCGACTGGATGCACCGCGAATATGGCGCAACGCCGGAAGACCGCATCCTGCAGAAGACACCTTTCAGCTTCGACGTGTCGGTATGGGAGTTCGTCTGGCCGTTGACGGCAGGTTCCGCCATCGTATTGGCCCGGCCGGAAGGGCACAAGGACCCGCTTTACCTGTGCGGACTGATTCGCAGCCAGGGTGTGACCAAGCTGCACTTTGTGCCTTCCATGCTGGGCAATATGCTGGCCTTCGGTGAGCTGGCCCAATGCCTCACGCTGCGCCAGGTGTTCTGCAGCGGCGAAGCGCTGCCGCTGCATCATGTGGAGCAGTTCCGCGCAGTCTGCCCTTGGGTGGAATTGCACAACCTGTACGGCCCGACCGAAGCGGCGATCGACGTCTCGTACTGGGATTGCCGGCGAGAGGACCATCCGCCGACCAGCATTCCGATCGGGCGCCCGATCCATAACATCCAGTTGTACGTGGTACAGCAGGGCATGCAGCCGGCGCCGGTCGGCGTGGCAGGTGAACTGCTGATCGGCGGCGTCGGCCTGGGGCGCGGCTATCGGAACCGCCCCGAACTGACGTCCGAAAAGTTCATCGCCAATCCCTTCCACGACCCGGCAGATCCATCGAGCAGCACGCGCGTGTACCGCACGGGCGACCTGGCGCGTTGGCTGCCGGACGGGAGCCTGGAGTATCTGGGCCGCATCGACCACCAGGTGAAGATGCGTGGCTTCCGCATCGAACTGGGCGAGATCGAGACGGCGCTGACCGCGCATGAGGCGGTGTCCGAGGCCATCGTCCTTGCGCGTACGAGCACCGATGGCGAACAGCGCCTGGTGGCCTATGTGGTGGGCAGTGCGACGGTGGAGACCATGCGCGCGCACCTTGGCCTGAGCCTGCCGGATTACATGGTGCCGTCGGCCTTTGTCGTGCTCGACGCGCTGCCACTTACACCGAACGGGAAAGTCGACCGCAAGGCCTTGCCGGAACCGGAATTTGCCGCCGCGCAGGCGGCCTATGTGGCGCCGGCCACGCCGACGGAAAGCATCCTGTGCGAAATCTGGCAGGAGGTACTGAAAGTCGAACAGGTCGGCACGGCGGATAATTTCTTCCAGCTGGGAGGCCATTCGCTGATGGCGATGCCGGTCGTCGCTGCGTTGCGCAAGCGCGGCCTGGCGATGGAAGTGCGCATGCTCTTCACGACTACGGACCTGGCCGGGCTGGCCGAGGCTATCGACCGCGAAGGCGCCCAAGGCGCGGCGTTCCGTGCGCCGCCAAACGGCATTCCAGCCATGGCCGAGCGCATCACGCCGCAGATGCTGCCGCTGGTCGCCCTGACGCAGGAGGAACTGGACCGCATCGCTGCGCGTGTGCCGGGCGGCGCCGCCAACATCCAGGACATCTATCCCCTCGGCCCGCTGCAGGAAGGCATCCTGTTCCACCATATGATGGCGGCGACCAGTGACGCTTACGTCACGCCGTTGTTGTTCCGCATCGCCTCTGCCGAATTGCTGGATCGCCTGGCAAGCGCGCTGCAGAAGACCGTCGACCGGCAGGATGTGCTGCGCACTCTGGTGCAGTGGCAGGACCTGCAGGTGCCGGTACAGGTGGTGTGCCGCCGCGCCCATCTGGCGCTGCGCTGGCTTGACCTTGCTGCCGGAGAGGATCCTCTGGCGCATATGCAGGCGCTGTGTGCGCCGGACCGCCAATGGATGGACTTGGGCCAGGCACCGTTGCTGCAGCTGGCGGCGGTCCGCGATACAGGCTCGGAAGCTTGCTATGTGCTGGTGCAGCTGCACCACATGGTGGATGACGCAACGTCGCTCCAGTTGCTGATGCAGGAGGTTCTGGCGCATCTGAACGGCGGGGCCGAACTGCTGCCGCCGTCGGCGCCGTACCGCGAGTTCGTGGCCCATGCGCTGCATCAGGCGAGCCAAGGAGGCGCGGACGACTATTTCCGCGCCAGGCTGGCCGACGTGGAGGATCCGACCGCGCCATTCAACCTGCTCGATGTGCAGGGAGATGGCGGCAGCATCGAAGAAGTGCGCACCATGCTGGCGCCGGATCTGGCCGGCGCGATCCGTCGCCTGGCGCGCGAGCGCGCATTGAGCCCGGCCGCCGTGTTCCACGCTGCATGGGCTCTTGTCGTGGCGGCGTCTTGCGGCCGCGACGACGTGGTGTTCGGCACGGTACTGTCGGGACGCCTGCAGGGCACACTTGGTGCGGAGCGCATGCTGGGCATGTTCATTAACACGCTGCCGCTGCGCGTGCGCCTGGCCGGCGCCGATGCAAATGAGCTGATCGCCCGCATACATGAAGAACTGCTGGGCCTTCTGCGATACGAACAGACGTCGCTGGTACGCGCACAGCGCTGCAGCGGCGTGGCGGCCGGGCAGCCGTTGTTCAGCGCCGTGTTGAACTATCGCCATGCTGAAGGCTCCGGGGAAGCCGGTACGGTGCCCGGCATTGAACTGGTCGGAGGACAGGAACGTACCAATTACCCGTTCGGGCTTTCGGTCGATGATCTTGGCGAGCGTTTCGGTTTGAATGTGCAGGTGGATGGTGCCGTCGGCGCGCAACGCGTGCTGCAATATGTGGAGATGGCGCTGCGATCCCTCGTGCAGGCGGCGCTGGCCAACAATCCGCTGGAAGCCGTGCAGCTTCAGCTGCTGCCGCATGCGGAGCGCCAGCTGCTCCTGTCTGACTTCAACGCCGGCAGCGCCGCGTTCGAACGCGATTCCTGCATCCATACCTTGTTTGAACGCCGTGTGCGCGCGGAGCCGGATGCGCTGGCCCTGGTGTTTGGCGATGTGCAGATGCGCTACCGCGAGCTGGACGAACAGGCCAACCGCCTGGCGCATTGGCTGCGGCGCGAGAAGAACGTCGGCCCGGACCGCCTTGTCGGCGTCTGCATGGCGCGTTCGCCGGACATGCTGGTGGCCATGCTGGCCATCCTGAAAGCCGGCGGAGCCTACGTGCCGCTCGATCCAACCTATCCGGCGCAACGCCTGGCGTACATGCTGGCCGATGCGCAGCTGGACGTGGTGCTGACCCACGGTGCGCTGCTGGAAAGCGTGCCATTTGGCGCCGCCCAGGCCATCTGCCTGGACGACATGGTTTTGCAGGCGGCACTGTCCGCGCTGCCGGCCAGCGCGCCGGAAGTGCCCGGCCTGGCAGCGCACCACCTGGCGTATGCGATCTACACCTCCGGCTCGACCGGCAATCCCAAGGCCTCGCTGCTGGCCCATTCCGGCCTGTGCAACCTCGCGGTGGCGCAGGCGCAGGCCTTCGACGTCCACCCGGGCGACCGCATGCTGCAGTTTGCCTCCGTCGCATTCGACGCCGCGACGTCGGAATGGAGCGTGGCCCTGAGCCAGGGGGCGACCCTGGTGATGATCGATGCCGAAACGGCGCTGTCGCCGGATCGTCTGTCGGCCGAAGTGCAGCGGCGGGGCGTGACGCACGCGACGCTGACGCCGGCCTTGCTGCCTTTGCTGCCAATCGAAGCGTGGCAACAGGTGCGCACGCTGGTGACGGCCGGCGACGCCTGCTCGCTGCAGCAGGCCGAGCGCTGGTCGGCAGGGCGCCGCTTCATCAATGCCTACGGCCCGTCGGAGGCGACCGTCTGCGCCAGCATGGGCACCTACGTGCCGGGCCAGGGCCGGCTGCACATCGGCAAACCGATGCAGAACGTGCAGCTGTACGTGCTGTCGGAGCAGGGCGCGGTGCTGCCGCTTGGCGTGGCCGGCGAGCTGTACGTGGGCGGCGTCGGCCTCTCGCGCGGCTACCTGAATCGTCCGGAACTGACGGCGGAGAAGTTTGTCGCCAATCCTTTCCATGATCCATCCGATCCGTCCAGCAGCGAACGGCTGTACCGCACCGGCGACCTGGTGCGCTGGCTGGACGACGGCAACCTGGAATTCCTGGGCCGCATCGACCAGCAGGTCAAGATCCGCGGCTTCCGCATCGAGCTGGGCGAAATCGAGGCAGCGCTGACGGCGCATGCCGAGGTGCGCGACGCCGTGGTGCTGGCGCGCCAGAGCGCGGCCGGCGACAAGCGCCTGGTTGCCTATGTGGTCGGCACGGCGGATGCGGAGGCGCTGCGCGGCCACCTGGCGGCCAGCCTGCCGGACTATATGGTGCCGTCGGCCTTCGTCGCGCTGGAGGCATTGCCGCTGACGCCGAACGGGAAGGTGGACCGCAAGGCGCTGCCGGACGCCGACCTGTCGGCCGTGCAGGCCGCATACATCGCGCCGCGCACGCCGACCGAGGAGGCGCTGTGCGCGATCTGGCAGGAAATCCTGGGACTTGAGCGCATCGGTGCGGCGGACAACTTCTTCCAGCTGGGCGGTCATTCGTTGCTGGTGATGCGCCTGGTGGCGGCAGTCAAGACCACCTTCGATGTGGAGCTGCCGATCCGGGTTCTATTTGATATTCAAGACGTGCAAGGCATGGCCGCCTATCTGGACGTGAGCCGCCCTGTGGACGTCAGTGGTGAAGAAATGGAGTCGTTCGAACTATGAATCTATCTGAATTGTTCAAGGTGCTGGCACAGGCCCGTATCGGCCTTGCGCTGGATAACGGCGCCTTGCGCGTCGATGCACCCAAGGGGGCTGTAACGCCCGACATCCTGCAACACCTGAAGGCGCTGAAGCCGGAAATCATCGAATACCTGGGTGCTTCCTCAAGGCCCACGGAGGTCATCCGTCCCGCGCAGCGGCAAGAGCGCATGCCGCTGTCCTTTGCCCAGCAGCGGCTGTGGCTGATCGACAGTATTGATGGTGGCAGCGCCCACTACAACATGCCCGGCGCGCTCAAGCTGACCGGCGACCTCGATCAGGACGCCGTGCAGCGTGCACTGTCGGCCGTGGTCGAGCGGCACGAGAGCCTGCGCACCGTGTTTGCAGCCAGCGAAGACGGGCAGCCTTTCCAGACGGTTCGTCCGGCGGCCCCGCTGGCGGTGGAGGTGCTTGACCTGAGCGGCTTGTCCGGCGCCGAGCAGCGCCTGCGCGTGGAGCAGGAAGCCGGCGACGAGGCGAGCCTGCCGTTCGACCTTGGCCGCGACACCATGCTGCGCGCCCGCCTGCTGCGCCTGGCCGAGCGTGAGCACGTGCTGCTGGTGACCATGCACCACATCGCCTCCGACGGGTGGTCGATGGCGGTGCTGATCAACGAATTCAGCCAGCTGTACGCGGCCTTCCAGCAGGGCCAGTCCAGCCCACTGCCGCCGCTGGCCATCCAGTACGCCGACTACGCGTACTGGCAGCGCCAATGGCTGCAGGGCGAGGTTCTGGACAAGCAGCTGGACTACTGGCAGCGGCAACTGGCCGGCATCCCGGCGGTGCACAGCATGCCGCTGGACTTCCCGCGCCCGCCGGTGCAGGGCTTTGCCGGCCGCCAGATGACGAGCCGCATAGGCAGGCCGGTGGCCGACGCGCTGCAGGCGCTGTGCCAGGCGCACGGCGCGACGCTGTTCATGGGCTTGCACGCCGCCTTCTCGGTGCTGCTGGCGCGTTACAGCAACGAAAGCGATATCGTGGTCGGCAGCCCGATCGCCAACCGCGAGCAAGCGGAAGTGGCGGGCCTGATCGGCTTCTTCGTCAACACTTTGGTCCTGCGCAGCGATGTGAGCGGCGATCCCAGCTTCGAACAGTTGATCGGTCAGAGCCGTGCCATGCTGCTGGACGCCTACGCCCACCAGCAGGTGCCGTTCGAGCAGGTGGTCGAGCGGCTGCAGCCGCAGCGCAGCCTGGCGCACAGCCCTCTATTCCAGGTGATGCTGACCCTGCAGAACAATGAGGAGGGCACGCTCGAGCTGCCGGGCCTCACGCTCGAACCGGTGGCCCAGGAAGCGACGATTGCCAAGTATGATCTTTCGGTCGATGCCAGCGCGACGGACGATGGACTATTGCTGGCCTGGGAGTACAACACCGGTCTGTACCAGGCATCGACCATCGAACGCATGGCGCGGCATTTTGCGCAGCTGCTTGCTGCCATGGTGCGTCAGCCAGACCAGTGCGTGCACGCGATCGACATGCTGGACGACGGCGAAAAAGCGACGCTGCTGCGTGGATTCAACGCCACCCAGGCTGCGTATCCCACCGATCGCTGCCTCCACGAACAGTTCGAGGAACAGGTCCGTCGGCGCCCCGACAGCGTGGCGCTGGTGCACGAGTCCAGCCACCTTACCTATCGCGAGCTCGACGCGCGCGCCAATCGCCTGGCGCATTGGCTGCGCCGGGAACGCGGCGTAGGCCCCGACCGCCTGGTCGGCCTATGCATTGAGCGCTCGCTGGATATGGTGGTCGGCATCCTTGCCATCCTGAAGGCGGGTGGCGCCTATGTGCCGCTGGACCCGGCTTATCCGGAACACCGCCTTGCCTATATGCTGGGCGACGCCGCGCCCGAAGCTGTCCTGACCCACAGCGGCTTGTGCAAGCTGCTTCCGCTGCGCGAAGGCCAGGCCGTGTGCCTGGACGACGCACTGCTGCAGGAGGAACTGCGCTCGATGCCGGAGGAGACCGTGCCGGCAGCAGCCAGCGGCGTGACGCCGCAGCATCTGGCGTATGTGATCTACACCTCGGGCTCCACCGGTAATCCCAAGGGCGTCATGATCCGCCATAGCGGCGTGGTCAACATGGTCGAAGACATCGGCCGGCGCTATGGCTTGACGGTGGAAGACCGGTTCCTGCAGTTTGCGCCGATCAGCTTCGATATGTCGGTCGAGGACGTGTTCTGCGCGCTTGGAAAGGGCTGCACGCTGGTGCTGCGCGCCGACGACTGGATTGCTTCGCCGGCGTTCTTCTGGGAGCGCTGCGCCGCGCAAGGCGTCACCGTGCTGAACCTGCCAACGGCCTTCTGGCATGAGCTGGCGAGGGCGCGCGGCTGCCAGCCTGCGGCATCTGTGCGCCACATTACCATCGGCGGAGAAAAGGTCAGCGAGACCGCGATCCAGGATTGGTTCGCGATGCCTGGTCCGCTGCCGCGCCTGATCAACAGTTATGGCCCGACGGAGTGCACCGTCAATGCCAGCTTTGCCAGCCTGTCGCCAGTCTCCACCAATACGATCGGTAACGCGCTGAGCAATTTCTCCCTGGTCGTGCTGAACAGCCACCAGCAGCTTGCGCCCATCGGCGTCGCCGGCGAATTGCTGATCGGCGGCGCCGGCTTGTCGCGCGGTTACCTGAACCGGCCGGAGCTGACGGCCGAAAAGTTCATCGCCAATCCTTTCCATGATCCGGCTGATGCCGCCAGCAGCGAACGGCTGTACCGGACAGGTGACCTGGTGCGCTGGCTGGAAGACGGCAACCTGGAATTCCTGGGCCGGATCGACCATCAGGTCAAAATCCGCGGTTTCCGCATCGAGCTGGGCGAGATCGAAACGGCGCTGACCTCCCATCCCGCAGTGCACGACGCCGTCGTGCTGGCCCGCCAGGGCGCCAACGGCGACATGCGCCTGGTGGCCTATGTGGTGGGTGCGGCCGGTGCGGACGCCTTGCGCAGCCACCTGGCGCTTGGCCTGCCTGAGTATATGGTGCCGTCCGTGTTCATGCAGCTGGACGCCATGCCGCTGACGCCGAACGGCAAGGTGGACCGCAAGGCGCTGCCGGAACCGGACATGTCGTCGGCCCAGGCGGAGTACGTGGCACCGCGCACCGCAACCGAGGAAGCGCTGTGCGCGATCTGGCAGGAGGTGCTGGGCCTCGAGCGTGTCGGGGTGACGGACAACTTCTTCCAGCTGGGCGGGCATTCGATCCTGGCCACGCGCCTGCTGGCGCAGATCAACCAGCGCTTTGCGGTATCCATGCCGGTCAAGGCGCTGTTCCAGTCGCAGACGGTGGCCACCCTGGCCGGCGAACTCGCCCACTTGTCGGGTACCGCCGCGCCGTCCATTGCGGCCGTGCAGCGGACGGCGCGCATGCCGCTGTCCTACGCCCAGCATCGCCTGTGGCTGATCGACCGCATCGAGGGCGGCAGCGCCCACTACAATATGCCCGGTGCGCTCAAGCTGACGGGCGAGCTGGATCATGACGCCCTGCAGCGCGCCTTATCGGCAGTGGTCGAGCGCCACGAGAGCCTGCGCACCGTGTTTGAAGCAGGCGACGACGGGCAGCCGTTCCAGGCGATCCGCCCGGCGGCGCCGCTGGCGGTACAGGTGCTCGACCTGAGCGGCTTGTCCGGCGCCGAGCAGCGCCTGCGCGTGGAGCAGGAAGCCGGCGACGAGGCGAGCCTGCCGTTCGACCTTGGCCGCGACACCATGCTGCGCGCCCGCCTGCTGCGCCTGGCCGAGCGCGAACACGTGCTGCTGGTGACCATGCACCACATCGCCTCCGATGGCTGGTCGATGGCGGTGCTGATCAACGAATTCAGCCGGCTGTACGCGGCCTTCCAGCAGGGCCATGCCAATCCGCTGCCGCCGTTGGCCATCCAGTACGCCGACTATGCGCACTGGCAGCGCCAATGGCTGCAGGGCGAAGTGCTGGAGAAGCAGCTGGACTATTGGCAAAAGCAACTGGCCGGCATTCCGGCGGTACACAGCCTGCCGCTGGACTTCCCGCGCCCGGCGGTGCAGGGCTTCGCCGGCCGCCACGTGACCAGCCGCATCGCCAGGCCGGTGGCCGATGCGCTGCAGGCGCTGTGCCAGGCGCACGGCGCGACGCTGTTCATGGGCCTGCACGCCGCCTTCTCGGTGCTGCTGGCGCGTTACAGCAACGAAAGCGATATCGTGGTCGGCAGCCCGATCGCCAACCGCGAGCAAGCGGAGGTGGCGGGCCTGATCGGCTTCTTCGTCAACACCCTGGTGCTGCGCAGCGATTTGGGCGGCCATCCCAGCTTCGAACAGTTGATCGGCCAGAGCCGGGCCATGCTGCTCGACGCCTACGCCCACCAGCAAGTGCCGTTCGAGCAGGTGGTGGAGCGCCTGCAGCCGCAGCGCAGCCTGGCGCACAGCCCGCTGTTCCAGGTGATGCTGATCCTGCAGAACAACGAGGAAGGCCGGCTGGAGCTGCCGGGCCTGAGCCTGGAAGCGGTGGAGCAGGACGTCCTGATCGCCAAATACGATCTGACGGTCGATGTCAGCGAAACGGAGGACGGCCTGCTGCTGGCCTGGGAGTGCAATACGGCGCTCTACCGTCCCGAAACCATTGAACGCATGGGCCGGCACTTCGCGGCCCTGCTCGAAGCGCTGGTGCGGGAGCCGCAACGCGACGTCCACGCCGCGAGCATGCTGGACGAACAGGAGCAGCGCCTTGTGCTGGAAGGGTTCAACGCTACGGGCGCCGAATTCCGCCGCGGCCTGTGCGTGCATCATCTGTTCGAGGAGCAGGCAAGCCGGACGCCGCAGGCCGTGGCTCTTGTCCATGAAGGCAGGGAATTGACCTACCGCGCGCTGAACGAACGCGCCAACCGTCTGGCGCACTGGCTGCTGGCCCAGGGCGTGCGCGCCGATGACCGGGTGGCAGTCTGCCTGGAGCGCGGCTTCGACATGGTCGCCGCCGTGCTGGCGGTGCTCAAGGCCAGTGCAGCCTACGTGCCGCTGGACCCAAGCTACCCAGCCGAGCGCCTGGCGTATATGCTGGACGATTGCGCGCCCGCAGCGGTGCTGAGCGAGACAGCGCTGGCAGCGGTGCTGCCGGCGCCGTCCGCGCCGCTGTTGCTGCTCGACGGGGCGGACAGCGCCGCCATCGACGGCCAGCCCGGCGCCGATCCGCAATCCGGCACGACGGGCGCGCAGCCGTCGAACCTGGCCTACGTGATCTACACCTCCGGCTCGACCGGCAATCCGAAGGGCGTGGCGATGCCGCACAGCGCCGTGGTGAACCTGCTGCAGTGGCAGGCCAGCCGGGCGCCGTACCTGGACACGCCGGAAAAGACCCTGCAGTTTGCCGCCCTGGGCTTCGACGTCGCCTTCCAGGAAATTTTCACGACACTGTGCGCCGGCGCGAGCCTCGTGCTGATCGACGAATCGCTGCGGCGCGATCCGGTGCGGCTGGTCGGCGTGCTCCAGCGCGAAGGCGTGCAGCGCGTCTACCTGCCGTTCGTCGCCTTGCAAAGCCTGGCCGAAGCCGTGGCCGACAGCGGCGCCGCTTTGCCGGCGCTGCGCAATATCATCACTGCCGGCGAACAGCTGCGCGTCAGCCCGGCCATCCGCCAACTGGCCAGGTCGGCGCCCGGATGCCGCCTGCACAATCACTACGGCCCTACTGAAAGCCATGTGGTGACGGCCCTGACGCTGGAGGGCGATGCCGATGCCTGGCCGGCCCTGCCGTCGATCGGCTATCCGATTTCCAATGCGCGCATCCATATCCTGGACAGCCTGCTGCGGCCGGTCCCGGTCGGCGTCGGCGGCGAACTGTACATCGGCGGCGAGGTGCTGGCGCGCGGCTATCTGGGGCGCGGCGACTTGACGGCGCAACGCTTTGTGCAAAGCGCGGACGGCGCTGTGATGTACCGTACCGGGGACCGCGCACGCTGGCTGGCCGACGGCCAGATCGAATACCTTGGCCGCAACGATTTCCAGGTCAAGATCCGAGGCTTCCGCGTCGAACTGGGCGAGATCGAAAGCGCGATCGGCGCCGATCCGCGCGTGCACGAAGTGGCCGTGGCGGCGCTCGACGCGCCGGGCGGCGGCAAGCGGCTGGTGGCTTACGTCGCCGGCGCCGTCGATGCCGGCCAGCTGCGGGGCCAGCTGGCGCAAAGCCTGCCGGAATACATGGTGCCTTCCGCCTTCGTCATGCTTGAAGCCTTGCCTGTGACCCCGAACGGCAAGGTGGACCGCAAGGCGCTGCCGGTGCCCGACCTGGCGTCGGCACAGTCGGACTACGTGGCGCCGCGCACAGCGACCGAGGAAGCGCTGTGCGTCATCTGGCAGGAGGTGCTGGGCCTGGAACGCGTGGGTGTGACGGACAACTTCTTCCAGCTGGGCGGCCATTCCATCCTGGCCACGCGCCTGCTGGCGCAGATCAACCAGCGCTGCGGCGTGGCGATGCCGGTCAAGACCCTGTTCCAGGCCCAGACCGTGGCCAGCCTGGCCGTGGAACTGGCGCAGTTGGCCGGGACCGCGGTGCCGCCGGTGGTTGCCGTGGCGCGGCGGGAAACGATGCCGGTGTCGTTCGCCCAGCAGCGCTTGTGGCTGATCGACCGCATCGAGGGCGGCAGCGCCCACTACAATATGCCGGCGGCGCTCAAGCTGTCCGGTGAGCTGGATCGCAATGCGCTGCAGCGTGCCTTGTCGGCCGTGGTCGAACGCCATGAGAGCCTGCGCACGGTGTTTGCTGTCGGCGAGGATGGCCAGCCGTTGCAGGTGATCCGCGCGGCGGCGCCGCTGGCGGTACAGGTGCTTGACCTGCGCGGCCTGGCCAGCGCCGAGCAGCGCCTGCGTGTGGAGGACGAGGCCGCCGACGAGGCAGCCACGCCGTTCGAACTGGCGCGCGACCTGATGCTGCGCGCCCGCCTGCTGCGCCTGGCCGAGCGCGAACACGTGCTGCTGGTGACCATGCACCACATCGCCTCCGATGGCTGGTCGATGGCGGTGCTGATCAACGAATTCAGCCGGCTGTATGCGGCCTTCCAGCAGGGCCAAGCCAATCCGCTGCCGCCGCTGGCCATCCAGTACGCCGACTATGCGCACTGGCAGCGCCAATGGCTGCAGGGCGAGGTGCTGGAGAAGCAGCTGGACTACTGGCAAAAGCAACTGGCCGGCATCCCGGTCGCCCACAGCCTGCCGCTCGACTTCCCGCGCCCGGCGGTGCAGGGCTTCGCCGGCCGCCATGTGGCCAGCCGCATCGCCAGGCCGGTGGCCGACGCGCTGCAGGCGCTGTGCCAGGCGCACGGCGCGACGCTGTTCATGGGCTTGCACGCCGCCTTCTCGGTGCTGCTGGCGCGTTACAGCAACGAAAGCGATATCGTGATCGGCAGTCCGATCGCCAACCGCGAGCAAGCGGAAGTGGCCGGCCTGATCGGCTTCTTCGTCAACACCCTGGTCCTGCGCAGCGATGTCGGCGGCAATCCGACGTTTGCCGGCTTGCTGGGCCGGAGCCGCGCGATGCTGCTCGATGCCTACGCCCACCAGCAGGTGCCGTTCGAGCAGGTGGTCGAGCGCCTGCAGCCGCAACGCAGCCTGGCGCACAGCCCCTTGTTCCAGGTGATGCTGATCCTGCAGAACAACGAGGAAGGCCGGCTGGAACTGCCGGGCCTGAGTCTGGAACCGGCAGGGCAGGGCGCCTCCATCGCCAAGTACGACCTGACGCTCGATATCAGCGACACCGGCGACGGCCTGGCGCTGGCCTGGGAATACAATATCGACCTGTTCCAGGACAGCACCATCGCGCGCATGGCGCAGCACTTTGGCGTCCTGCTGGCGAACCTGGTGGCGACGCCGGATGTGGGCGTGCACCAGCTGGAGCTGATGGACGCGCCGGAGCGCCAGCGCCTGCTCGAGGCCTTCAACGACACCGCGGCGCCTTATCCGGCGGACGCCAGCATGGCCTCGCTGTTCGCGGCGCAGGCGCGGCGTACGCCCGATGCGCTGGCGCTGGCCTTCCGCGACAGCCGCCTGAGCTACCGCGAGCTGGACGAGCAGGCCAACCGCCTGGCGCACTGGCTGCGCCGCGAGCGCGGCGTCGGGCCGGAGCGGCGCGTCGGCATCTGCATCGGGCGTTCGCTCGACATGGTGGTCGGCATGCTGGCGGTGCTCAAGGCCGGCGGCGCCTATGTGCCGCTGGACCCGGCTTACCCGGAGCAGCGCATTGCCTACATGCTGGACGACGCTTCGCTCGACACCGTGATCACGCACAGCACGCTGCTGGAGCGTACCCCGCTGACGGCGAAGCAAGCCGTGTGCCTGGACGATCCGGCCCTGCGGCAGGCCCTGGCCGCCATGCCGCCGCAGGCGCCTTCGCTGGCGGAACTGCGCCCGGAACACCTCGCTTATGTGATCTACACGTCCGGCTCCACCGGCAACCCGAAAGGGGTGATGATCGAACACCGCAATGCCGTCGCCTTCCTGACCTGGGCGCAGGCGGTGTTCGACCGCGAGCAGTTCGCTTGCGTGCTGGCGGCAACCTCGATCTGCTTCGACCTGTCGGTGTTCGAGCTGTTTGCCACGCTGTGTGCAGGCGGCACGGCGCTGGTGGTGGAGAACGTGCTGGAGCTGCAATCGGGCCGCCTGGCGCTGGCGCCGACCCTGCTCAACACGGTGCCTTCGGCGGCGGAAGCGCTGCTGGCCGGCGGCCATCTCCCGGCCTCGGTGCGTACGGTCAACCTGGCCGGCGAACCGCTCAAGCAGCGCATCGTCGACGAGTTGTACGGGCGCGGCGTGGCTCGCGTCTACGACCTGTACGGCCCGTCCGAAGACACCACATATTCCACCTTTGTGCTGCGTACGCGGCATGGCGCGGCCAGCATCGGCAAGCCGGTGGACAATACGCGGGCCTATGTGCTGAATGGGCAGATGGCCCTGGTGCCGCCTGGTATCGCCGGCGAACTGTACCTGGGCGGCGCCTGCCTGTCGCGCGGCTACCTGAACCGCCCCGAGCTGACGGCGGAGAAATTCATCGCCAATCCCTGGCATGATGCGGCCGATCCGCACAGCCCGGCGCGCCTGTACCGCACGGGCGACCTGGTGCGCTGGAACGCAAAGGGGCACCTGGAATACATCGGCCGCATCGACCACCAGGTCAAGATCCGCGGCTTCCGCGTGGAGCTGGGCGAAATCGAGGCGGCGCTGGCGGCCCACCCGGCGGTGCAGGATGCGCTGGTGCTGGCGCGCGACGCCGATGGCGACAAGCGCCTGGTGGCCTATGTGGTGGGCGCGGCGCAGCCGGAGGCGCTGCAGGCCCACCTGGCGCAAAGCCTGCCCGCCTACATGCTGCCGGCGGCCTACGTGGTGCTGGATGCATTCCCGCAGACGCCGAACGGCAAGGTGGACCGCAAGGCGCTGCCGGCGCCCGGGCCGGCGGGGACGCAGGCGGAGCGAGTGGCGCCACGCACGGCGCTGGAAGCGACACTGTGCGCGGTCTGGGCCGAAGCGCTGGGCCTGCCGCAAGTGGGCGCCACCGACAATCTGTTCGAGCTGGGCGTGCATTCGCTGATGGCGCTGAAGGCGGTGGCCCGCATCCGCCAGGAAACCGGCATCGAGCTCGCGCTGCGCACCCTGTTCGTGCACCCGACCGTTGCCGAGCTGGCGCAGGCGATGCAGCGGCCGGGCCAGGGCGGCGAGCAGGCCAACCTGGTGCAGATCCGTCCGGGCAACCGCGCCCAGCGCCTGCCGCTGTTCCTGGTCCATCCGATGGAAGGCGAGGTGGGGTATGCGCGCAACCTGGCGGCGCGGCTGGACGCCGACTTGCCGCTGTACGCCCTGGCTGCGGTGGGCCTGCTGGAAGGCGAAACCCCGATCCAGGGCCTGGAAGCGATGGCCACGGCCTACCTGCACTCGGTACGCCGGGTGCAGCCGAACGGACCTTACCGCCTGGCCGGCTGGTCGGCCGGCGGCATGATCGCCTACGAAATGGGGCGCCAGCTGGTGGAGGCGGGCGAGAAGGTGTCCTTCCTCGGCCTGATCGACACCCCGAGCGACTATGCCGATGAGATGTCCGCCATTCCGGCGCCGAGCGGCGACCAGGACGCCGACGATGCCGCCATGCTGCTGCTGGACCTGGCGCAGCGCCAGCCCGCCGCCGCCCGCTCGGCCGAGCTGGCGCAGTGGGCGCGCGAAGGCGATCTGGCCGCGATGATGGACTACTGCCGCGGCCAGGGCATCTTCCCGCACGGCGTGGAGGATGCGGTGCTGCGCCGCCACGTGGCGGTACGCGCCGCCATGGCGCGCTCGATGGCCGCCTACCGCCGGCCGGCGGCGGCGTTGACCGTGTCGCTGTTCCTGGCCATGGAGGGCCGCGAACAGCTGGCGCTGGGCTGGGACAGCGTCAATGACGTGCAGTGCGAAATGCTGGCCATCGGCGGCACGCACTACAGCATCGTGGAGGAACCTTATGTGGGCCGCCTGGCGCTGGCGATATCGCTGGCGCTGGCCGCGCCGACGCCATCGGGGCGCCGCGCGCCGGAAACGGAGGCGCAATGATGTCCCCATCCTCCTGGCTGGTCCGCCAGGTGCAGCCGCAAGCGCGGCTGCGCTTGTTCTGCTTCCCGTATGCCGGCGGCGGCGCCCAGGCCTATGCCGACTGGCAGCGCGCATTGGGGCCGGAGATCGAAGTCTGCGCGGTCCAGTTGCCGGGCCGCGGGCGGCGCATGGCCGAGCCGCCATTGACGTCGCTCGATACCGTGCTGGCCCAGCTGGCGCAAGCCTTGCACGGCATGGACCAGCTGCCTTATGCCTTCTTCGGGCACAGCCTGGGCTCGCTGGTGGCCTTCGAGTTGGCCAGGCTGTTCCGCCGCCACGGCGTCGCCTTGCCGCGCCAGCTGATCGTCTCCGGCGGGGCGGCGCCGCGCTGCCGCGAGACGGCGCACCCGATCCATGGCCTGCCGGATGCCGAATTCATCGCCGCGCTGCGCGCCTACGAAGGTTCGCCGCCGGAAGTGCTGGACAACGCGGAACTGATGGAACTGCTGCTGCCGATGATACGGGCCGACTTCACTATCGGCGAGCGCTACCGCTACCGCCCCTCGCTGCGCCTGCCGGTGCCGATCTGCGTACTCAATGGCCGTGCCGACAGTCACGTGAGCGAAGCGGCAGCGCAAGCCTGGGCCGAGGAAACCAGCCTGGCCTGCCAGCAGCACCGCTTCGACGGCGGCCATTTCTTTATTCATACCCAACAAGCGGCCGTGCTCGAGAGCGTGGCCGCGACCCTGCTCGACATCCAAGCGCTGGCTTGAACCCACATTGAAAGGACACACAGCATGCATGATGACCAAACGTTTGCCGAACACGAATCGGCGGTGCGCTCCTACTGCCGCCGCTTCCCGATGGTATTCACCCAGGCGCGCGGCAGCCACCTCTACGACGAGGCCGGGCGCGAGTACATCGATTTCCTGAGCTGCGCCGGGGCGGTGAACTACGGCCACAACCCGCCGGCGCAGAAGGCGGCCATGATCGCCTACCTCGAGTCGGACGGCATCCAGGCCGCGCTGGACATGCACACCGGCGCCAAGCGCGCCTTTATCGACAGCTTTGCCGCCACCATCCTGCGCCCGCGCGGCATGGCGCACCGCCTGCAGTTCACCGGCCCGACCGGCACCAGCGTGGTGGAATCGGCCATCAAGCTGGCGCGCAAGGTCACGGGGCGGCGCAATGTGATCGCCTTCACCAACGGCTTCCACGGCATGTCGGGCACCTCGCTCGGCCTGACGGGCAATCGCTACCACCGCCAGGACTACCAGGACAGCCATGTCAGCCGCATGCCCTTCGAAGGTTATATGGGCGAGGGTTTCGACACCATCGCCTACCTGCGCCGCCTGCTGGCCGACAACAGCTCCGGCATCGACCTGCCGGCGGCGGTCATCGTCGAGACGGTGCAGGGCGAAGGCGGGGTCAACGTCGCCTCCGCCGCTTGGCTGCAGGCCCTGCGCGAATTGACGCGCGAATACGGCATCCTGCTGGTGATCGACGATATCCAGGCCGGCTGCGGCCGCACCGGCGATTTCTTCAGCTTTGAATTTGCCGGCATCACGCCGGACCTGGTCTGCTTGTCGAAGTCGCTGAGCGGCTACGGCTTGCCGTTCTCGCTGCTGCTGATCGCTCCGGAATTCGATTGCTGGCGTCCGGCCGAGGACAACGGCACCTTCCGTGGCAATACGCTGGCCTTCGTCAGCGCGCGCGTGGCGCTGGAAACCTACTGGAGCGATGCGCAGCTGCAGGGCGATATCCGGCGCCGCGAGAAGCTGGTGCGCGCGGCGCTGGCAACCTGGCACGCCGCATTCCCCGGGCAGATCAAGGCCACCCGCGGGCGCGGCCTGTTCCACGGCATCGAATTTGCCGATGCCGCCGTGGCCGAAAGCGTGGCGCAAGCCTGCATCGCGCGCCAGCTGGTGATCGAACGTTGCGGACCGGATGATGAAGTGCTCAAGCTGATGCCGCCGCTGACGATCGCCGATGCGGTGCTGCAGCAGGGCCTCGGCATCATCCAGGCCGCACTGGACGAATGCCTGGCCGGCCAGGCGGTGCGCAAGGCGGCCTGAGCCATGTTGGCCAGTTGCCCGCCGCTTGCGCCGGCGACGGAACGTCCCTTCCTGCTGCCGACCGGCGTGCTGCAATGCGCTGCGCCCTTGCCCTTGCCGGTTACCGGGCCGCGCAGCACGGCCCAGGCCCGGGCCGGCCGGGCACTGGAGTTCGACACCGGCCGCAGCCTGGCGCGCACCTTGCTGGCGCGCCTGGGCGCGCGCAGCCTCGACGTCCCGGCCGGAGCGGACCGCGCGCCGGTCTGGCCGCCGGGCTTTGTCGGCTCGATCACGCACACGCGCGGCTGGGTGGGCGTGGCGCTGGCACGTGCCGGCGCATGCCGCGCCTTGGGGATCGATGCCGAGGTGATCGACCCGCACCAGGACCTGCACCATATTGAAAGCACTTGCCTGGCGCCGCGCGAGCTGGCCTTGTGGGACCCGTCGGCTTGTTCGCGCCAAGCCTTTTTGATCCTCTGCTTTTCGGCCAAGGAGTCACTGTATAAGTGCCTGTACCCGCTGGTGGGGCGCTTTTTCGATTTTTCCGACGCGGAAATCGTGGCACTGGACCTGTCGGCAGGCACGGTGCGCATCGCCTTGCTGGGCGACCTGGGGCGGGGATTTACGGCGGGGCGGGTGCTCGAAGGCAGCGCGGTCCTGGCAGGGCATTACGCCTTTACCGCCATCTGGCTGGAGCAGGCCTAGATTCCGCCCCAGGCCGCCGACAGGATCGCGACGGCGGCCAGCGCGGCCGTTTCCGTGCGCAGCACGCGCGGGCCGATGGAGAGCGGCAGGGCGCCGTGCTGCAGGGCCAGCGCTTCCTCTTCGTCCGAGAAGCCGCCTTCCGGCCCCACCATGATGCTCAAGGCCTGCGCCGGCTGGTGCCGCGCCCAGTCGGCCAGCGATCCGGCGGCGCGCGGGGTGAGGATCACGCGCTTGTGCAAGTCCTGCTGCCCGATCCACTCGCGGAACTCCTGCGGCGGCGCCACGGCGGCGAGCCGGTTGCGCCCGCACTGTTCGGAAGCCGAGACGACGATGCCATTCCAGTGCTCCAGTTTTTTCTCCGCCCGCTCGGCCGACAGCCGCACGACGCAGCGCCGCGCAGCCAGCGGCTGGATGCCCGCCACGCCCAGCTCGATCGCCTTTTCGATGATCCAATCCATCTTGGTGCCCTCGGGCAGGGCCTGGGCCAGGGTGACGGCAAACGGCAGTTCCGCCTCGCGCGGAACGAAGACTTTCACTTCGGCCCAGGCTTTCTTTTTTTGCACTTCTGTCAACATCGCCGTATACTCGCCGCCGTCGCCGTTGAACAGGGTCAGCGTGTCGCCCGGCGCCATGCGCACCACATTGATATGGTGGGCGACGTTGGCGGGCAGCTCCAGTTGCTGGCCTGCAGCAAGGACCTGTGGCACGTGGAAACGGGGCATTTGATGGATTCGAAAGGTTGAAATGCACCAATTTTAAGCGTTGCTGTCACGCTCTGGTAAAATATCGGGTTCCTAAGGCGGCGCCTGCCGCAGTGCACCAAATACTCAACCTTCTTCGATAAACGATGAAAACTTCGCTCCCCTTCACCAAAATGGCCAACGCAATCCGTGCGCTGGCAATGGACGCTGTGCAGAAGGCCAATTCCGGCCACCCAGGCATGCCAATGGGCATGGCTGAGATTGCCGTAGCACTGTGGAGCGGTCATCACCGCCACAACCCGACCAACCCAGCCTGGGTGAACCGCGACCGCTTCCTGCTGTCCAACGGCCACGGCTCGATGCTGCACTACGCGCTGCTGCACCTGTCGGGTTACGACCTGCCGATGGAAGAGATCAAGAACTTCCGCCAGCTGCACTCCAAGACCCCGGGCCACCCGGAAGTAGGCTACACCCCAGGCGTGGAAACCACCACCGGCCCGCTGGGCCAGGGCATCGCCAACGCGGTCGGCATGGCGCTGGCTGAATGGCTGCTGGCTGCTGAATTCAACAAGCCTGGCTTCGATGTGGTTGACCATTACACCTACGCCTTCATCGGCGACGGCTGCCTGATGGAAGGCATCTCTCACGAAGTGTGCTCGCTGGCCGGCACCCTGGGCCTGAAAAAGCTGATCGCCCTGTACGACGACAACGGCATTTCCATCGACGGCAAGGTAGAAGGCTGGTTCACCGACGACACTCCTAAGCGTTTCGAATCCTACGGCTGGAACGTGATCAAGAACGTGGACGGCCACGACGTGGCGGCACTGTCCGCCGCGATCGAGCAAGCCAAGAAGTCCGACAAGCCAACCCTGATCTGCTGCAAGACCATCATCGGCAAGGGCTCGCCAAACCTGCAAGGCGGCGACAAAGTGCACGGTGCACCGCTGGGCGACAAGGAAATCGCCGCAGTGCGCGAATACATCTCCTGGGGCGCCGAGCCGTTCGACATTCCTCACGACGTGAAGGAAGCCTGGGACTTCAAACAGCAAGGCGCGCAGTTCGAAGCCAGCTGGAACGAGATGTTCGCCAAGTATTCCGCGCAATACCCGGCCGAAGCCGCTGAACTGACCCGCCGCATGAAGGGCGAACTGCCAGGCAACTTCGACGCTGCACTGCAAGCCGCCATCGCTGCTGTCGTCGAGAAGAAAGAAACCATCGCCACCCGCAAGGCATCGCAGAACGCGATCCAGGCGCTGGCACCGATCCTGCCTGAATTCCTGGGCGGCTCGGCCGACCTGACCGGTTCCAACCTGACCAACTGGAAGGAATGCATCGCTGTCCGTTCCGGCGTGCCGGGCAACCATATCAACTACGGCGTGCGCGAGTTCGGCATGTCCGCCATCATGAACGGCGTCGCCCTGCACGGCGGCTACATCCCGTTCGGCGCGACCTTCCTGACCTTCGCCGACTACAGCCGCAACGCACTGCGCATGGCCGCGCTGATGAAACAGCGTTCCCTGTTCGTGTTCACCCACGACTCGATCGGCCTGGGCGAAGACGGCCCGACCCACCAGTCCGTGGAGCACGTGTCCTCGCTGCGCCTGATCCCTAACCTGGACAACTGGCGTCCTGCCGACACCGTCGAATCGATGGTGGCATGGGGCGAATCCATCAAGCGCGCCGACGGTCCTTCGACCCTGATCTTCTCGCGCCAGAACCTGCCGTTCATCGAGCGTTCGGCCGACAAGATCGCCAACATCGCCAAGGGCGGCTATGTGCTGTCCGACGAAGCCGATGCCAAGGCCATCCTGATCGCCACCGGTTCCGAAGTGGAACTGGCCATGAAAGCCGCTGCCGAACTGAAGGCAGCCGGCACCCCGGTACGCGTGGTTTCCATGCCGTCGACCGATGTGTTCGACCGCCAGGATGCAGCCTACAAGGCATCCGTGCTGACCAAGGGCACCCCACGCGTGGCGATTGAAGCGGGCGTTACCGCCTTCTGGCACAAGTACGTTGGCCTGGAAGGCGCTGTGGTCGGTATCGACACCTTCGGCGAATCCGCACCGGCTGGCGTGCTGTTCAAGCACTTCGGCTTCACCGTCGACAATGTCGTGGCAAAAGTCAAAGCAGTCATCTAATTTCTATCATCAGGAGTAAACAGCATGACGATCAAAGTAGCAATCAACGGTTATGGCCGTATCGGCCGCAATGTCCTGCGCGCTTTCTACGAAGGCGGCAAAAAGCAAGACATCCAGATCGTGGCAATTAACGACCTGGGCAATGCAGAGTCGAACGCCCACCTGACCCGCTACGACACCGCCCACGGCAAGTTCCCTGGCACCGTGACGGTGGAAGGCGACAACATGATCGTGAACGGCGACAAGATCCGCGTGTTCGCACAGCGTAACCCGGCTGAAATCCCATGGGGCGAGCTGGGCGTGGACGTGGTGCTGGAGTGCACCGGCTTCTTCACCACCAAGGAAAAAGCTTCGGCCCACCTGAAAGGCGGCGCCAAGAAAGTGATCATCTCCGCACCAGGCGGCAAAGACGTTGACGCGACCGTCGTGTACGGCGTGAACCACGGCGTGCTGAAAGCTTCGGACACCGTGATCTCGAACGCATCCTGCACCACCAACTGCCTGGCCCCGCTGGTCAAGCCACTGAACGACGCCATTGGCCTGGAAACCGGCCTGATGACCACCGTGCACGCTTACACCAACGACCAGGTACTGACCGACGTGATGCACGAAGACCTGCGCCGCGCCCGTTCCGCCACCCAGTCCATGATCCCGACCAAGACCGGCGCCGCTGCCGCTGTCGGCCTGGTGCTGCCAGAACTGAACGGCAAGCTGGACGGCTACGCCATCCGCGTTCCGACCATTAACGTGTCGATCGTTGACCTGTCCTTCATCGCCAAGCGCGACACCACCGTTGAAGAAATCAACAAGATCATGAAGGAAGCTTCGGAAGGCGCACTGAAAGGCGTGCTGACCTACCAGACCGAGCCACTGGTTTCCGTGGACTTCAACCATAACCCGTCATCGTCGAACTTCGACGCCACCCTGACCAAGGTGTCGGGCCGCCTGGTCAAGGTTTCGTCCTGGTACGACAACGAGTGGGGCTTCAGCAACCGCATGCTGGACACCACCGTCGCCCTGATGAGCGCCAAGTAATCCGGTCGCTGTCACGACGCAAAAAAGGCGCCTTCGGGCGCCTTTTTTTTGCCTCGCCTTACATGTCGCAGCCAATACGATGGGCCATAAATGCGATTATAAAAAGTCACCAATATTCACATTTAATTAATATTGACTAAATAATATATTTTCACGAGAATGTTGCTGCGATGAAAATCGCGGGGACATATCCTAGATAATATTAATTTGAAAGGAACGTGAAATGCTGAAGTATAAGAAAGCAATTGCGGTGGCACTGTTTGGCCTTGGCCTGGGCGCCTCGGCCACCGCACTGGCCCGTCCTGGCTACGAGACCTGCATGGCATGGTTCGAGCAATGCAACGCCGGCGATCAAAAAGCCTGTTATGACTTCGATCGCCTGGATTGCTGGTGGTGGGATATCGGTTCCTAACTAAATATTAATTTGAAAGGAAATCGATCATGCTGAAATTTAAAAAAGCAATTGCCCTCGCATTATTCGGGATGGGTATTGGCGCATCCGCCACCGCCTTCGCTATTCCTGATTACAACACCTGCTACAGCTATCGCGAAGCCTGTGTCATGAATGGCGATGAGGAGGCTTGCGACACCTTCGTCCTCATGGGTTGCAGCCGCTACCACTATCCCTTTTAAGTCTTAGCCGGCAAGGCGCGCCAGGCGGCGCGCCTCTTCGCGAACGGCATCGCGCAGTTCCTCCGGGCCTTCCACAGTAAAGTCGCAATTCAATGAAGCCAGCATGCGCGCGAACCAGGTATAGCTGGTGGTGCTGGTGACCAGGCGCACGCCATCCTCGGCATCGGCCAGCGGACCGATATATTTGCCGACCTCGCGCTCGGCGTTGGCGCGGTCGGTATGCAGCAACACTTGCACGGGCAAGGGGCGGGGCAGGGTAGCCATCGCATGCTGCAATTGGGCGGCCGCATCGAAGCTGTCCGGCTTGTCGAATACTTCTCCCGTTTCCACCACGTTCGCTATGCGGTCCAATCGGAACGAACGGATCGCCATGCGCAGGCGGCACATGCCCACTGCATACCAGCGCGTATGGCTGAACACCAGGCCATAAGGATCGAAGGAACGCTGCATCGGCGTTCCATCCTGCGGCGTGTAGCGGAACAGCACGCGGTGCTGGCACTGGGCTGCCAGGGCAAGCGCGGTCAGCTCGCCGGTCAGCGAAGGACGCGCCGCCTGGGACATGGTCCAGCGCTGGCCCGGTGTTTCGAGCGTTGCCGTTTCGCGCAGCGCCTGCGTGCTCGCTTGCAGCGCCGGCGGCATGACGCGCTCCAGCTTGGCCTGGGCGCTGGCCACGGCGGGCGCCGTGTCAGCCAGTTGCAGCGAGCGTACGGCCAGCAAGCCCAGTGCGACGGCAGACGCTTCCTCGTTCGTGAACATCAAAGGCGGCAGCTTGAAACCGGGCACCAGCATATAGCCGCCATGCCGCCCGCGCTCAGCCGTGATGGGAATGCCCAGCTCTTCCAGCATGGCGATATAGCGGCGCAAGGTGCGGCGGTCGACGCCGATGCGCTCAGCCATGTCGGCGCCGGAAATCTGGCGCTGGCTTTGCAGCATCTCGAGGATGGTCAGGGCTTTGATGGCAGGTTTTGACATCTGGACATTTTCGCACTTAATCAGGGCTAATAATGTCCTATTTAAGCCGCACAATGCCTGCATTCCCCACCAATAAGAAGAGGCAAACATGGAACCCATCCTGCATCACGGCGCCCCACAAGGCTGCGCCTTCGGCACAATCGTCGCGCTGGAATGGCTGTGCCGGCCGTACCGCCTGCTGCGCCAGGAATTTTCGACCCCGCAGGGACCGATGCTGCAGGTCGGCGGCAAGCTGATGAACGACTGCCGCGCCATCCTGCGTTACCTGGCCACGCAACGCCGTCATTTGCTGGGGTATCGCGCAGGCACGGCCGAAGCCGAACAACTGGAAAAGCTGCTCGACTACCTGCACGAGGAATTCCAGTCCGGCGAAGCGCGCATGGTGCTCGCCTGCGCCCGGCTGGATAAAGTATTGGCGGAAAGCGAATGGCTCGATGGCCGCAAGCGTACGGTAGCCGACGCCAGCCTGGTAGCGATCATCCGCTGGGCAGTCGCCCACGCCGGCTTGCAGCTCGCCGCATTTCCCAGCCTCGAACGCCACGTGAGAGCGCTGCAAGGCGACCCCGCCGTATTCTTCGCCGACGCAATCGAAACCCAGCGTCCGGCAGTCAGCAGCGGCCGCTTCCGTGGCCACCTCACTCCCAACGCACTGCCACTTGCTGCCTAAAAGTCGGGGTCAGGTCGAGCAAACGGACACGGGCTCAAGCGCTACGCGCTTGAGCCCGTGTCCGTTTGCTCGACCTGACCCCGACTTTTAAATCAAAAGATGCTGTCCCAGAGCTGGCGGACGTTGGCGGCGTGGAGGGCGGCTTTTTCCATCGGAACGCGGGACTGGTCCTGGCCTTGCAGGCGTAGCTGGTGCTGCCATTTGCGCATGTCGCGGTAGGCGTCGGCTACTGCGCCGGCGAGGGGGGCGTCGATCAGACCGAGCTGGCCGGCCAGGTGCAGCAGGGCGATGTTGCCGATGTTGCCGGTCAATTCGCTGTACTGCGAGGCGTGCTGCAGCACCAGGTATTGCACGATGAATTCGATGTCGATCATGCCGCCTTCGTCCTGCTTGAGGTCGAACAGTTCGCTGCGGCTGGGGCGGGCGTCGCGCATCTTCTGGCGCATGGCCAGCACTTCCTGTTTCAGCGCGGCGACATCGGGGCGTTCCTTGCGCAGCACCTGGCAGCGGATCTGTTCGAAGCGCTGGCCGATCGCGGCGTCACCAGCGCAGAAGCGGGCGCGCGTCAAGGCCTGGTGCTCCCAGAGCCAGGCGGAAGTGTGCTGGTATTTTTCAAACGAGCCGACGCTGGAGACCAGCATGCCGCTGGCGCCATCGGGCCTTAAAGCGATGTCGATATCGAACAGGATGCCGGCCGAGGTGTGCGATGTCATCCAGGTGATGAAGCGCTGCGCCAGCTTGGCATAGAGGCCGGGTGCGTCCTGGTCTTCGTCGTCGAAGAGGAAAATCACGTCGAGGTCGGAGACGTAGCCCAGTTCCTTACCGCCCAATTTTCCATAGGCGATGACGGCGAACTTTGGTACTTCCAGGTGACGTTTGGCGACGGTCTGCCAGGCGGCTTTGATGACGGCGGCGACAATTACGTCGGCCAGGGCGCTGAGATGGTCGGCCAGTTTTTCCACCGTCAGGGAGCCGGCCAGGTCTTGCGCAAGCAGGTGGAACAATTGGGCGTGGTGCACTTCGCGCAGGATGTCGAGCTGGCGCTCGGTGTCGTCCGGCGCTGTGGCTAACTGGCGTTCAAGTTCGGCAGCGGCGGCGAGCGGATCGAAGCTCGCGTTGAGGATGCGGTCGTCCAGCAGTTCGTCGAGCAGGATCGGGTGCTGGGTCAGGAATTTGGCGGCCCAGCCGCTGGCGTGCATCATCGTGATCACGCGCTCGAGCGTGTGCGGGTATTCGGTCAGCAGCGACAGGTAGGAGGAGCGGCGCGAGATCGCTTCCAGGAAGTCGAGCAGGCGGCCCAGCGTGCCAAGCTTGGTGCCGGCGCTATTGCGTTCGGCGGCGCGGGCGATCTGGGGCAGGGCGGCGTTGACCAGGGCGACCAGGCGCTGGCGGCTGGCGTCGGGCAGGCTGGCCAGCTTGGGTGCTTGCCAGGTGGCGATCAGGCGCTGGGCGGCGGCGGCCGGGTCTTCGTAACCGAGGCTGGTGAAGCGCGCTTCGATCGCTTCGCGGTTGTCGGGATCGGCGCATTCATTGCTGGTGGCGGGATCGACGTCGTCGCCGTTGCCGTTCTTGTCGGCGAAGATGGCGTCGAACTGTTCGGCCACGTATTGGCGGTGGGCGTCCATTTCGGCCAGCAGGGTGGCGACGTCGGGCAGGCCCATCATCTGCGCCACGGCCAGGCGGTCTTCGTCTTTCGGCGGCAGGGTGTGGGTCTGGGCGTCGTCGATGTATTGCAGGCGGTGTTCGAGGTTGCGCAGGAAGGTGTAGGCGTCCATCAGGCGCGCCACCACGTCGGCGCCGAGCAGGCCTTTTTCCGGCAGCAGGCGCAGGGTGCCGCGCGTGGAGCGTCCGCGCAGCTGCGGGTCGCGCCCACCGCGGATCAGCTGGAAGACCTGGGCCAGGAATTCGATTTCACGGATGCCGCCGCGCCCCAGTTTGACGTTGTGGCTGCGCTCGGGGTGCAGGCGCTCCTGGCGCGCCACTTCGGCGCGGATCTGGGCGTGCATGGAGCGGATGGCGTCGATTACGCCGAAATCGAGGTAGCGGCGGAAGCAGAAAGGGCGCACGATAGCGTCCAGGGCGGCAATGTCTTCCGCGCGGCCGGTGACGGCGCGCGCCTTGACCCAGGCGTAGCGTTCCCACTCGCGGCCTTGCACGATCAGGTAGTTTTCCACCATGCCGAGGCTGGCGGCCAGCGGGCCGGAGGCGCCATTCGGGCGCAGCGCCATGTCGACGCGGAAGGTGAAGCCGTCTTCGGTGATTTCGGCAATGGCGGCGATCAGCTGCTTGCCGAGGCGTACAAAGTATTCGTGGTTGGAGAGCTGGCGCTGGCCTGGGCCGGCCGCCGTTTCGCCGTCTTCCGGGTAGACGAAGATCAGGTCGATGTCGGAGGAGACATTCAGCTCGCCGCCGCCGCCTTTACCCATCGATAGCACCATCAGCTGCTGCTCCACGCCGGAATCGGCGCCGATTGGCGCGCCATGGGCCAGGCGCATGGCCGCGTCCAGGTCCGCCAAATGGGTCTGGATCACGAAGTCGGCCAGCCGCGTCATCGTGGTCACCACTTCGTCCAGGTCGGCCTTGCCTTCCAGGTCGCGCCGGATCAGGGTCGCCAGCACCAGGTTGCGCAGGCGCCGCATGCCGCGTGCCAGCGGCAATTCCCCCTGCTCGCTTGCCAAAACATCAGCAAAATTGAGCGAGGCAAGCGATAATTGCGCTAGAGCATCAACTTTAGCCTGACGGGATGGATCGGCGGCCAGCCAGCGCTGGTAGAAGCGGGATGCGGAAACGAGGGCGGAAGTACTCATTGACAAGTGTTAGAGAGTGTAAAAACCGTGCCTATTGGAACATAGTTTCAAGGGGCGGTGCGGTAAAATGCTGTATTGATAAGGGCCCGGCTTGAGCGTATTGAAGGACAACCTGGTAGAGCAGATCGAGGCAGTCGAGGCCCCGCTCAAGGAGCGTTGGCATCGCCTGCAGGCCGCCTATCGCTTCTGGAATCTGGCCACCCATCACGTCCTCGGCTTCACCATCAAGCTGGTGCTGCTGCTGTATTTCGCCTTCACCATCCTGTTCCTGGCCTTGCGCTGGGTGGTGCTGCCGAATATCGACCATTACAAACACGATATCGAGCGCCTGGCCGCCCAGGCCGTCGGCCAGCCGGTCGTGATCGATCGTATCTACGCCTCGTGGAAGGGGCTGCGCCCGCAACTGATCCTGGGCGATGTCGTCATGCGCGACGCGCGCGGCGAGCAGGCGCTGCATCTACCCAATGTGTCGGCGACGCTGTCGTGGTGGAGTGTGCCTGCCGGCGGCCTGCGCTTCGAATCGCTGGAATTCAACCGTCCCGAAGTCGATGTGCGGCGCGAGGCGGACGGTAGGCTGTACGCTGCCGGCATCTACCTCGACCTCGATAAAAAGGGGGACGGCAAGACCGCCGACTGGCTGCTGTCGCAGCGCGAAGTGGTCGTGCGCGAAGGCCGCATCACCTGGACCGATATGCAGCGCGGCAGCGCGCCCCTGCAGCTGGAAAATGTCACGGCCCTGATGCTGAACAAGTGGCGCCGCCACCAGTTCGCCTTCAAGGCTACGCCGCCGGCCGCGCTGGCGGCGCCGCTCGATGTGCGCGCCGATTTCAGCCACCAGGCATTCTCCCGGATCTCCGACCTGAAGCAGTGGAAGGGCGAACTGTATGCCGAATTGCGCAAGGCCGACCTGGCGGCGTGGAAGCCTTACCTGCCTGGCACCTTCGACGTGAAATCGGCCAGCGGCGGCGTGCGCGCCTGGCTCAGCATCGACCACGCGCGGCCGGCGGGCATTACGGCCGACGTGGCGCTGGATAATGTGGTGGCGACCCTTGGCAACGATTTGCCGCAGCTGGACGTGGCGGCCTTGCGCGGACGAGTCGCTGCCAGTGAAGAACGCGCGGCGACCCTGGTGGCAACACCCGGCACGCCGCCGGCCATGACCCGCACGCTGGAATTGAAAGACGTTTCGCTGCGTACGCGTGACGGCGTCGAGCTGGCGCCAACCACGGCTTCTGCCCGTCATGTGGCGGCTGCCAACCAGCCAACATGGACCGAGGTCAAGGCTTCGGCGCTGGATTTGAAAATCCTGTCCGAACTGGCGACGCGCTTGCCGCTGCCGACTGTGCAGCGCGACCTGCTGGCGGAAGCCGCGCTGCGCGGCCGCGTGACAAAGCTGGTGGCAGAATGGCGCGGTCCGCTGTCCACAGCCAAGGATTACAAGCTGAAGGCCGACCTGGAAGGACTGGGCATGGAGCCACTGGAGGCGCGTCCCGCCGTGCCTCGCTCGGCCAAGGCCTTGCCGATGCCGGCCCTGCCGAACATCCCGGGCTTTGAGAACTTGAGCGGCCATGTGGAAGCTGGTGCACAGGGCGGCAGCGTGGCCCTCGACGCACCTGGCTTCAAGCTGGCCATGCCTGCCTGGTTCGACGACGAGCCCATGGCCTTCGAGCAGCTCAAGCTGAATGGCAGCTGGTCGCTGGCCGAACCGAAACTGCTGGCGGTCAAGCTGGACCAGCTTGACCTGGTGCAGGATGGCATGAAGCTGAAGCTGTCCGGCAGCCACGTCATGCCGCGCGGTCCGGGTGCGAAGGGCCTTGGCCAGTCGGACCTGAACGGCAGCATCGACAACTTCACCATCAACCATATCGGCCGCTACCTGCCAAAGCAGACGCCGGAACACCTGCACCATTGGCTGACCGGCGCGCTGGAAGACGGTACGCTGCATGACACCATCGTGCGCCTGCGCGGCGAGCTGGCGCACTTCCCGTTCAAGGATGGTTCGCCGGACAAGGCCAAGGGCGAGTTCCGCGTGGCGGGCCGCATCCTGGACGGCCAGCTGAATTACGACCCGGGCGTCTTCGGCAAGGATGGCAAGTCGCCCCTGTGGCCGCTGGCTGAGAAGATCCGCGGCACCATCGTGTTCGACCGCGCCCGCATGGAAATCAAGGCCGATACCGCGCGCACCCTGGGTGTCGCCCTGAGTAATGTGAAGGCCGTGATCCCTGACCTGACCGTGCATGGCAGCTTGCTGGAAATCGACGGCAATGCCGCTGGCGCCATGCAGGACTTCCTCAAATACGTGGCGGTAAGCCCGGTGCTGGAGTGGATCAGCCACTTCACCGACGAGACCACCGCCAACGGTAACGCCAAGCTGGCGCTGAAGCTGCACCTGCCGTTGGCGCAGCTGATGGAATCGAAAGTGCAGGGCAGCTTGCAGCTGCAAGGAAATGACGTGGTGTTGTGGCATGACATGCCGACCGTGTCTGGCGCCACCGGCAAGATCGAATTCAACGAAAAAGGCGTCAACCTGAATAACCTGGCCGGCACTTTGCTGGGCGGCCCCCTGTCGGTGACCGGCGGTAGCCAGAAAGACGGCAGCATCCAGGTGCGCATCGGCGGCAATATGACCGTGGATGGCTTGCGCAAGCAGTATCCGACGGCGGCGATGCAGCGCGTTGCGACCCACCTTGGCGGCGGCACGAAATACGCTGGCCTGATCACGGCGCGCGACCATAAATTCGAGGTGGCTGTCGATTCGACTATGCAGGGCGCCAGCTTCGATTTCCCGGCGCCGCTGAAGAAGGCCGCGGGCGATACGATGCCGCTGCATTTCCAGATGAACGGCGGCAGCGCCAACGAACAGGGCGTGGCGCGTGACGATATCCGCATCTCGCTGGGCAGCGCATACTCGGCGCGTTACCATCGCCAGCGTGTGAACAAAGGCCCGTGGAAGCTGGTCAACGGCGGCATCGGCGTCAACGTGCCGGCGCCGGAGCCCGATAGCGGCTTGATGATCAACGTCAGCCTGAAGTCGCTCAATGTGGATGACTGGATCGACCTGGCCACCGAGATCGCGGGCAATGAAAGCAAGCCCTCGGCGCAAGGCGATTCCGAAGCTTTCGACGTATCGCAATTCGTCGTGCCGGAAACGATGGCGGCGCGCACGGCCGAACTGATTGTCGGCGAACGCAAGCTCGATAACGTGGTGGTCGGCACCACGCACAGCAAGGGCGTATGGCAGGCCAGCATCGATTCGCAGCAGGCGGTGGGCTATGTCACTTGGAATGAATCGGCGACCGGCAAGGGCGTGGGCAAGGTGACGGCGCGCCTGTCGTCGCTGGTCATCCCTGAATCGCAGGCTGCTGCCGTGAAGGATTTGCTGGAAAGCTCGACCAACGCGCCGAGCATTCCGGCCCTGGATATCGAAGTGCAGCGCCTGGAGTGGTTCAACCGTCCCTTGGGCCAGCTGGAACTGCATGCCTATAACGCGCTGATTACTTCGGCGCGCGAATGGCGCATCAGCAAGCTGTCGCTGGTCAATGCGGACGGTGAGCTGAACGGCACCGGCCGCTGGCAAACCAAGGATGGCCAGCACAACACGGCGCTGAACTTCAATATGGACATCAACAATGCCGGCAAGTTACTGGAGCGTTTCGGTTTTGCCGACACACTGCGCAACGGCAAGGGCAAGCTGAGCGGCGATATCGCCTGGAAGGGCTTGCCATACCGTCTCGATTTGCCGAGCTTGTCCGGCTCGCTGGCGTTGAATGTGGAGAAGGGCCAGTTCCTGAAACAGGATCCAGGCGCGGCCAAGCTGCTTGGCGTGCTGAGCCTGCAAGCGCTGCCACGCCTGCTCAAGCTCGACTTCAACGATGTGTTCTCGGAAGGCCTGCAGTTTGACGGCATTACTGCCAACGCCACCATCAACCACGGCATCGTCAAGACCGACAACCTGAAAATGCACGGCGTGCAGGCCACAGTGCTGATGGATGGCACGGCCGACATCGCCAATGAATCGACCAATCTGCGCGTGGTAGTGATCCCGCAGGTCAACCTGGGCACGGCGCCGCTGGTGTATGCGCTGGCGGTCAACCCGGTGATCGGCCTGGGCAGCTACCTGGCGCAGCTCTTCCTCAGCGCGCCTGTGATGAAGGCGCTGACTTACCAGATGCAGGTGACGGGCCCATGGAAGGCGCCCGTCATCACCAAGATTGAGAGCCCCAAGGAGCCGGCACCATGACCGAAGTCGCAGCAATCCAGATGGTTTCCACGCCCGTCGTGGAGGAAAATATCGCCACCGCCACGCGCCTGATCGGCGAGGCTGCCGCGCAAGGCGCCAGGCTGGTGCTGTTGCCGGAATACTGGGCCATCATGGGCATGAGCGATAGTGACAAGGTGGGCAAGGCCGAGCCGCTGGGCAAGGGGCCGATCCAGGACTTCATGTCGGAAATGGCGCGCGAGCACGGCATCTGGCTGCTGGGCGGTACGCTGCCGCTGGCTTCCGACGACCCTGAGCGTGTTATCAATACGACCCTGGTCTACGATCCGCAGGGCAAGCATGTTGGCCGTTACGACAAGATCCACCTGTTCGGCTTCACCAAGGGGACCGAGTCCTATGATGAAGCACGCACCATCGTGCCCGGCAAGACCGTCGGTACCGTTGAGACAGCCGTAGGCAAGGTCGGCATGTCGGTCTGCTACGACTTGCGTTTCCCTGAACTGTACCGCGCCATGGGCCCGCTGGACCTGATCGTGGTGCCGGCAGCCTTTACCTACACCACCGGCAAGGCGCACTGGGAGATATTGCTGCGCGCGCGCGCCATTGAAAACCAGTGCTATGTGCTGGCGGCGGCGCAGGGCGGCACCCACGTCAACGGACGCCGTACCTGGGGCCATTCGATGCTGATCGACCCATGGGGCGAGGTCAAGGCGGTGCTGGCGGAAGGCGAGGGCGTCATTACTGGCGAGCTGGATCCGGCCTTCGTGCACGGCGTGCGTGAAAGCCTGCCTGCACTGAAGCACCGAATCCTCTAAAATCCGGCTTAAGTACCACACAAAATAAGATTCCGATATGAAACCATTCGACCCCAATCTGTCCGCCATGGCCGCAGCGAAAGACATCCTGCTGACGCCATTCGGCCTGGACGAAGGCAAGCTGCTGAAAGCACTGGGCAGCATGTTCACCCATAAGGTCGACTACGCCGACCTGTACTTCCAGTTCACCAAGAACGAGGGCTGGAGCCTGGAAGAAGGCATCGTCAAGACCGGTTCCTTCTCGATCGACCAGGGCGTCGGCGTGCGCGCCGTGTCGGGCGACAAGACCGCCTTCTCCTACTCCGATGAGATTTCCGAAGCAGCCCTGCTGGATGCTGCCGCCGCGACGCGCACCATTGCGCGCGCCGGCGCCGGCAAGGTCAAGGTGGCCGGCAAGATGACGCCGGTCGGCGGCCGTTCGCTGTATATGCCGCACGACCCGCTGGTGTCGCTGGATGCGGCGTCCAAGGTCAAGCTGCTGGAGCGCGTGGAAAAGATGGCGCGCGCCAAGGATCCGCGCGTGGTGCAGGTGATGGCGGGCCTGGCCGGCGAATACGACGTGGTGCTGGTGGTGCGCAGCGATGGCGTGCTGGCGGCCGATATCCGTCCGCTGGTGCGCGTCTCCGTGACTGTGATCGTGGAGCAGAATGGCCGCCGCGAAGTCGGCTCTTCCGGCGGCGGCGGCCGCTATGAATACGGCTACTTCACCGATGCGCTGCTGGACCAGTACGCGACCGACGCGGTCAAGTCGGCGCTGGTGAACCTCGATTCGCGTCCGGCGCCAGCCGGCCCGATGACCGTGGTGCTGGGCCCGGGCTGGCCGGGTATCCTGCTGCATGAAGCGATCGGACATGGCCTGGAAGGCGACTTCAACCGCAAGGGTTCGTCCACCTTCTCCGGCCGCATCGGCGAGCGTGTGGCGGCCAAGGGCGTCACCGTGGTCGACGACGGCACGCTGGCGAACCGCCGCGGCTCGCTGAACATCGACGACGAAGGCAACCCGACCCAGTGCACCACGCTGATCGAAGATGGCGTGCTGAAGGGCTATATCCAGGACACGATGAATGCTCGCCTGATGAAGATGAACGTGACCGGCAACGCGCGCCGCGAATCCTTCGCCCACCTGCCGATGCCGCGCATGACCAATACCTATATGCTGGGCGGCGATAAGGATCCGGAAGAAATCCTGGCGTCGGTGAAGAATGGTATCTACGCGGTCAATTTCGGCGGCGGCCAGGTCGACATCACCAACGGCAAGTTCGTGTTCTCGGCATCCGAGGCCTACATGATCGAGGACGGCAAGGTGACCTATCCGGTCAAGGGGGCAACCCTGATCGGCAACGGCCCGGACGTGATGAACCGCATCACCATGATCGGCAACGATATGAAGCTCGACCCTGGCGTGGGCGTGTGCGGCAAGGAAGGCCAGAGCGTGCCGGTGGGCGTGGGCCAGCCAACCTTGCGCCTGGATGGCGTCACCGTCGGCGGCACAGCTTAAGCTGCCTCCACAAAAGACCGGGTAAAATACCCGGTTTTTTTTCGCCTGGGATGGACATCACATGAACAATTCGAACAACAAACCCTTCGTGATCGGCGTCGCAGGCGGCAGCGGGAGCGGCAAATCGACCGTGACGCGCGAGGTCCTGTCCTCCTTCGGCTCGGAAGTCGTGTCGGTGGTGCTGCAGGACGATTACTACCTCGACCAGACCCATATGGCGCCCGAAGAGCGGCGCAAGGTCAACTACGACCATCCGGAAGCCTTCGACTGGCCGCTGATGATCGAGCATGTGCAGAAGCTGCGCGCCGGCGAGGCCATCGAGATGCCGGTCTATGATTTCTCCATCGACAACCGCACCACGAAGACCATTACCGTCAAGCCGGCGCCGGTGATCGTGATCGAGGGCTTGTTCGCCCTGTATGACGCCGACTTGCGCAAGCAGATGTCGCTGAAGATCTTCGTCGATACGGCTGCCGACGTGCGCTTTATCCGCCGCCTGCAGCGCGATATCGCGGAACGCGGCCGCAGTACCGAGAGCGTGATCAACCAATACCTGGAGACCGTGCGCCCGATGTACAAGCAGTTCATCGAGCCGACCAAGCGCCATGCCCACGTGATCCTGCCGCACGGGGCGAACGGGCCGGCGGTCGATATCATCACGACCAAGGTGGCAAGCCTGATCAAGGGCGCCGCCTAACGGCCGCTTGCATTCGTCGTTAACTGTTGTTATAGTGAATTGAAATTCACGGAACTCGCCATGCACCTGCACTTTTTTACCGGCTTTTTTTACTTTAGCAATTCCAACCCAAAGGCGGTGGAGTAGCGGCCGGTTCACGTAGCAGCAAAAACGAGATCCCAGCAGATACCAAGACAAACCGCCAGAGATGGCGGTTTTTTTTTACTTCTTATTTTCTTAATATTTTTTAAGTTCCAGGAGAGCCATCATGCAACGTACCGACGACCTGCGCATTCGTGAAATGAAGGAGCTGACGCCACCGTCGCACCTGATTCGCGAATTTCCATGCACGGAAGCAGCCTCCAACACGGCATCCGCTGCGCGCGTGGCCCTGCATCGCATCCTGCACGGCCAGGATGACCGGTTGATGGTGGTGATCGGCCCATGCTCGATCCACGATACGAAAGCGGCAATGGAATACGCAGCGCGCCTGGCGCCGCTGCGTGAACGCCTGAAGGGCGACCTGGAGATCGTGATGCGCGTGTACTTCGAAAAGCCGCGCACCACCGTGGGCTGGAAGGGCCTGATCAACGACCCTTACATGGACAACAGCTTCCGCATCAACGACGGCCTGCGCATGGCGCGCGAACTGCTGCGCGACATCAATGAGATGGGCCTGCCCGCCGGTACCGAATTCCTGGACGTGATCAGCCCGCAGTACATTGCCGACCTGATTTCCTGGGGCGCGATCGGCGCCCGTACCACCGAGTCGCAGGTGCACCGCGAACTGGCCTCCGGCCTGTCCTGCCCGGTGGGCTTCAAGAACGGCACGGACGGGAATACCAAGATCGCCGTGGAAGCGATCAAGGCCGCCTCGCAGCCGCACCACTTCCTGTCGGTGACCAAGGGCGGCCACTCGGCGATCGTGTCGACCAACGGCAACGAGGATTGCCACATCATCCTGCGCGGCGGCAAAACCCCGAACTATGATGCGGCCAGCGTGGAAGACGCCTGCAAGGCGATTTCCGGCTACGGCCTGGCAGCGCGCCTGATGATCGACGCTTCGCACGCCAACTCGTCGAAGAAGCCGGAGAACCAGGTGCCGGTGTGCGCCGATATCGCAGCGCAAATTGCTGGCGGCGATACCCGCATCGTCGGCGTGATGGTCGAATCGCATCTGGTGGCAGGCCGCCAGGACCTGGTGCCGGGCAAGGAGCTGACCTACGGCCAGTCGATCACCGACGGCTGCATCGACTGGGATACCAGCGTACAGGTGCTGGAAAACCTTGCAGCCGCCGTGCGCCAGCGCCGCCTGCAAGGCGAGTAAGTGCTTCCGCCTTGCCGGAAACTGCAGAACTGCAGTCCAACTTGGTGTACGACATCACATGCCACGATCTCGGCGGCGCAGGAATGAAAAACGGCACCCGAAGGTGCCGTTTTTAGGGGACTCAGCTTACGAGATCAGAAGAACTTGTAGGATGCGCCCAGTTTGAAGTAGCGGCCAATCGCGCCCGAGGAATCCATCGGGTTGAAGGAAATGCCACCGTAGGTCAGCGGATCCAGCGGAGCGACGCGGTCGAACAGGTTGGAGATCGACGCGGTCAGGGTCAGCTGCTTGCTGAAGTTCCAACGGCCGGTCAGGTCAACGGTGGTGAACGAAGCCAGTTTGCAACCGTTAGGTGCTGGGGTGCCATCGGCCAGTTTGTTGGCGCACAGGTCGCCCTCAAACTTGATGTTCTTCATGCTGTCGCGGTACATGACTGCGGTAGACAGGTTGAACTGGTCGATATCCCACGACGCGGTCAGGGTGCCCTTGTTCTTCGGGGTGCCGGCGCAGTTCGAGGTATCGCAGTTGCCGTGGGTGCCGGCGAACTGGTACTTCAGGGTGTCCGATTCCACACGCAGCCAGGAAGCCACGTGGCTCCAGTTCAGGCCGACGGTCGCACGGCCGTACTGGCCCAGGCGGAAGCGCTGCTTCACGTCCAGGTCCACACCGGAAACCTGGGTGTAGGACGAGTTGCGGTAGGCGCCAGCCAGAACCAGCAGGGTGCCGGTGTTCGGGATGTCGTTGCCGTTAGCGTCTTTCAGGTTGGTGGTGTTGTTACGTACGGCGGTTGGGCTCAGGGCCGCTTCGGCGTAGGAAACAGGGTTGATCTCGTTGGAACGCTTGATCTTCCATGCATCCACGGCCAGGCTCAGGTCCTGCAGTGGATCCCAAACCATGCCCAGGGTGTAGCCTTTCGACTTTTCTGGTTCCAGGTTCGGGTTACCAATCTTGATTGCCTGCACGCTGATCGCGCAATCGTTGGTGGTCGCGCCGCCGGCTGCCGGGGTGCCGCCTGGGCAACGGATCGGGTCACGTACCGGTGCGGAGCCAACTGCCTGCGACAGCGGGTTGTTTTCCGCTGCGGATGGGGCGCGGAAGCCTTCCGAGTAGGTACCGCGCAGGGCGAACGATTTCACCGGAGTCCACTTCAGGCCCAGTTTCGGGGTGGTGGAGTTGAAGTGATCGTATTTGTCGTAACGCATGGCGCCGGTCACTTCCAGGCCTTTCAGCACCGGAGCCAGGGCTTCCACGTACAGTGCGGACACTTTGCTGTCGCCGAATGCTGCGGTGTACGAGGAGTTGATGGTGCCATCGTCGGTGCCGGTCAGGCTTGGGTTGACCAGTTTTTCACGACGGTGTTCGCCGCCGATTGCCAGGCCCATTGCGCCGCCAGGCAGTTGGAACAGTTCGCGCGAAGCCTTGAAGTCGACGATGTCGAGCTTGGTGGTCGAGTGCGAAGTGGCGGTGGCACGAATTGCGTCGTACACAGCCTGGGTGTTCTTGTTGGCCTGTGCGCCGATGTAGTAGGTACCGTTGGCCAGTGCGGCCTTCAGTGCCTTCATGTTCAGCATATTGGTCCACTCGAGGTCCAGTGCGGATTGCGAGTGGGTATAGCCGGTTTCCCAGTCCCAACCTGCGTTGCTGCCTTTCAGGCCAACCACGAAGCGGTTGAACTTGTTGTCGGCGGTGCGGGTGCTGGCGCCCACGTCCCACAGCGAGTAACGCATCAGGACAGCCTGGCCGTACGGGTTCTGTGGGTGGTTTGCACCCATCACGATATCGTTGCCGTAGTTGATGATCTGGTTAGGACCACCGTTGGCGCCTGGGAACACCACGGTGCTGGAAGTAGCGCCCGGAGTCAGGGTGAACGAAGCTTTACGCTGGGAGAAGCCCAGTTCGGTGTACGCCTGCAGGTTGTCGTTGATCTGCCAGGTGCCGCGGGTGTAAAGGTTGATGCCTTCGATTTCAGGCAGCATGGAGCGGAACTTGTCCGAGTACCACAGGCAGCCGCCTTTCGGATCGGCAGGGGTCACGTTGGAGAACTGGTCGCAGCCTGGCAGGGCAACGTATTGCTTGGTCACCGGGTTGCGCAGGGCGCCGGCCGGGCTTGGGGAAGCGGTGGTGCCGGAGATGTAGCCGTTGGCGAACTGGGTGGCCAGCGGGTAGCCCCAGTTGCGCAGGTCGCCGTGGCCGATCCAGTCGCGGTCCTTGCGAGCGGAGGCGTCCAGCTTGTCGCTCTGGCTGTATTCAGCGTTGATCACCCAGTTGTACTTGTCTTCGTCCAGGGTGCCGGTGCCCCAGGTCAGGGAAGCCTTGTTCTGCTTGGCGTCGTCGTATTTCGACCAGCCGGTTTCGCCCTTGAAGCTCAGGCCGGTGAAGTCCTTGCGCAGGATGATGTTGACCACGCCTGCGATGGCGTCGGCGCCGTACAGCGAGGAAGCACCGTCTTTCAGCACTTCGATGCGCTCGACGATGTTCATCGGCACGGAGGACAGGTCGGTGAAGCTCTTCTGGCCGTCGTCAGCACGTGCGAAAGGCGCCATGCGGCGGCCGTTCAGCAGAACCAGGGTCGAGGTCGCGCCCAGGCCGCGCAGCGAGATCGCGGTGGAGCCGGCAGCAAAGCCGTTACCGAAGGTGGTTGGCAGGGAGCCAGCGCCGTCAGCGGTCAGGGTTTGCAGGTATTCGGCGACAGTCGATTTGCCGGACTTGACCAGGTCGTCACGCGAGATGACCTGGATTGGGGACGCGGTTTCCGCGCTGGCGCGCTTGATGCTGGAACCGGTGATTTCCACGCGCTGCAGTGGTGCTGCCGCTTCTTGGGCGAAGGCTGGAGCCGCCAGGGCGACCATACCGCCGGCGCATACGATACGCACGGAACGAGCCATGATTTTTTCGATCATGTTTACTATCTCCAAAGTGTTTGGAATGAAAAACGAGCTACAGCTTTTGACAACTGCTTTGAATGCTCCCTTTGGAGGAATCATTTCCCTATGATTCCTACCGGCAAAGATGAGATCATTCGGGCTAAGATTGCGTCAAACGAAAAATGGAAATCGATACAATTTTTGGACAATCCGTCTCATTTACGAAACGTTCAGTAAGTGATTAACGTACAAACAGTTATTCGAAATGGTTGCTTATTTAGTACGTAGGCTGTGGCAGATGCTGCCGACGATGCTTGGCGTCGTGCTGCTGGTGTTTGTTTTGTTCAACTGGGTTGGCGGCGATCCGGCATATATCCTGGCCGGCAAAATGTCGGACGCGGCCGGCATCGAGAACATCCGCCGGCAACTGGGCGTGGACCAGCCCTGGTATGTTCAGCTCGGCATCTTCCTCAAGCAGATTGCTACCTTCGACTTTGGCCAGAGCTGGGCGACAGGCGAGGCGGTGTCGGACATCATCGCCACACGCCTCGGCCCTTCGCTGACGGTGCTGCTTCCGCTGACCGCGCTGGAAACCGTGTTGGGCATTGCGCTGGCGCTGGCTGTAGCTTTCGTGCGCGGCTCGCTGACGGACCGCATGGTAATGGTGGCCTGCACGGTCGGCATGTCGATTTCCATCCTGGTCTACATCATCGTGTTCCAGTACTGGCTGGCATATAAGGCTGGCTGGTTCCCCGTCCAGGGCTGGGGCTCGGGCCTGCTGGAGAATTTGCGCTTTGCGGCGCTGCCCATCCTGATCGGCCTCGCGGTTTCGCTGGCGCCGACTTTGCGCCTGTTCCGCAGCTTCGTGCTGGACGAGGCGGGTCAGGACTATGTGCGCACTGCCCGCGCCAAGGGTTTGTCCGAGCGCCGCGTGATGTGGGTGCATGTGCTGCGCAATGCGGCGATCCCGATCATTACTTATGTGATGGCGAATTTGCCGGCGATGCTGATCGGCGCCTTCCTGCTGGAGCGCTTCTTTGGCATTCCGGGCATCGGGCGTGAGGTGATCCTGGCTGTCGAGCGTTCCGATTTCCCTGTGATCAAGGCGATTACCGTCTACGTCGCCATAGCCACCATGGTGTTTAACCTGCTGACCGATTTGCTGTACCAGGCTGTCGATCCGCGCGTACAGCTCAAATAAGGAAGCGCATGCACGCAATCCATGATTCCGCCGGCCTGTGGATGCTGGCCTGGCGTCGATTGAAGGCCGATCGCATCGCGATGGCGGCGCTGGCTGTGGTGGGGGCGTTCCTGCTGTTGCTTGCTGCGTCGGCCAGCGGCCTGGTTGCCGGCGACTGGGAGGAGGAGGTCGCCGCGAACTATGCGCCGCCGGCTTTCGCCGCACCCAGCGTGCCTGCCGCGCCGGCCACGTCGGACGCCGGCAGCGCCGGCCCGCCGCCGGCGAACGAATTCGATCCGCTGGCGGGCGATTTGCGCGAACTGCGCGCGACGCTGGGCAAGGCCGTTGCGGAGCCGACGGCCGAGCGGGCGCCAAGCCTGCTGTTTGGCGCAGACAAATGGGGCCACGACGTCATCAAGAAGACCATCAAAGGCGGCGAAACCTCGATCGTTGTCGGCCTGGCTGCGGCTGCGCTGGCGGTCGGCCTGGGCACGCTGTTCGGCGCCGTTTCCGGCTTCCACGGCGGCCTGGTGGACGACTTCTTCAACTGGTTCTACAACGTCTTCACTTCCATTCCTTCGATCCTGATGATCCTGACCGTGGCTGCCGTGCTGCAGCAGAAGGGCGTGCTGACCATCGTCCTGATCCTTGGCCTGACCGGCTGGACCGGCCCTTATCGCCTGATCCGCGCCGAATACATCAAGCACAAGGCGCGCGAATACGTGATGGCGGCGGACGCCATCGGCGCCTCCGCCTGGAGCAAGATGTTCAAGCACATCTTCCCCAATGTCAGCCACGTCGCGCTGGTGCAGCTCTCTATCCTGGTGGTCGGTTTCATCAAGGCCGAAGTGATCCTGTCCTTCCTCGGCTTCGGCGTGCCGGTCGGCGTAGTGAGCTGGGGCTCAATGCTGAATGAAGCCCAGAATGAACTGATCCTCGGCAAATGGTGGCAGTTGACTGCCGCCGCCGGCGCCATGGCCTTGCTGGTCACCGCTTTCTCCCTGTTTGCCGACGCCTTGCGCGACGCGCTTGATCCCAAGGTGAAATGACATGCTGCTTCAGGTTCGCAACTTGCGCATCAGTTTCCGCACCGACAAGAAGAATACCTTCGAGGCGGTGAAAGGCATTTCCTTCGATATTCCGCAGCACCGCACCGTCGCCCTGGTGGGCGAATCGGGCAGCGGCAAGTCCGTCAGTTCGCTGGCCGTCATGGGACTGCTGCCGGCGCAGAGCACGATCATCGATCCGCAAAGCAGCGTGATTTTCGAGGGCAGGGAAGTGCTGCGGCAAACCAGCGCCGAGCGGCGCGCCATGTGCGGCAAGGAAATCGCGATGATTTTCCAGGAGCCGATGTCCTCGCTGAATCCCGTGTTCACCGTAGGCTTCCAGGTTGGCGAAGTGCTGCGCCAGCATATGGGCATGGATGCGCGCGCAGCGCGGGCGCGCACGCTTGAACTGCTGGAGGAGGTCGGCATTCCGGACCCGGCATCGAGGATCGACGCTTACCCCAGCCAAATGTCGGGCGGCCAGCAGCAGCGCGTAATGATCGCCATGGCCATCGCCTGCAAGCCCAAGCTGCTGATCGCCGACGAGCCGACCACCGCGCTGGACGTCACGATCCAGAAGCAGATCATGGAGCTGATCGCCAGCCTGCAGAAGAAGCACAGCATGTCGGTCCTGTTCATCACCCACGACCTGGGGCTGGTGGCGGAGATCGCCGATGAAGTGATCGTCATGCGCCACGGCGAAGTGCGCGAGGCCGGCGACGCCCGCACCGTGTTCGCCGAGCCCAAAGACCTGTACACCCGCGCGCTATTGCATTGCCGGCCATCGCTCGATACGCGCCCAGTGCGGCTGCCCGTGATCAAGGATTATATGGAAGGGCGCCTCAGCAACGGCGACGCGCAGCCGCAGCGCCGGCGCGGCAGCGCCCCTGGCGACGAGATCGTGCTCGACGTCCAGGGCCTGAAAAAGAGCTTCTGGCTGCGTGAAGGCTTGTTCGGCAAGCGCGAGTTCCCTGCGGTGAAAGGCGTGTCCTTCAAGCTCGCGCGCGGCAAGACGCTGGGGGTGGTGGGCGAGTCGGGTAGCGGCAAGTCCACCGTCGGCCTGACCCTGCTGCGCTTGCACCAGGCCAGCGGCGGCAGCGCCTTGTTCGACGGGCGCGACCTGCTGGCCATGAGCGCCAAGGAGTTCCAGCCCTTCAAGCGCCGCATCCAGATCATTTTCCAGAACCCCTACGCCTCGCTGAATCCGCGCTTCACGGTAGGACAGATCCTGCTGGAACCCATGCGCCTGCACCGCATCGGCGCCAACGACGCCGAGCGCACCGAGCTGGCGCTGGCGCTGTTGGAACGGGTAGGGCTCCCGCAGCAGGCCTACCATCGCTACCCGCATGAATTCTCGGGAGGCCAGCGGCAGCGGATCGCCATCGCCCGCTGCCTGACCATGAAGCCGGAAATCCTGGTGTGCGACGAGTCGGTCTCCGCGCTGGACGTGTCGGTGCAGGCGCAGGTGCTGAACCTGCTCCAGGACCTGCAGGATGAATTCGGCCTGTCCTACATCTTCATTTCGCACGACTTGTCGGTGGTGAAGTACATCTCCGACCAGGTCATGGTGATGCACAAAGGCGAAGTGGTGGAAATGGCCGATTCGGACGAGCTTTACCGCAATCCGCAACACCCCTATACCCGCTCGCTGCTGGCGGCCATTCCCAAGGCCGCGTGAACGTGGCAAACTGGGTTCCCAACGCCGCACACCGCGGCCCTCCGACTGGAGCAGGTCTTTGCGTTCGAACAAGGTTGCCTCCATCGCATTACTGGTTAGCGTGGCGCTGACGGCCATCGTCAGCACCGTGCTGATGGTGTTCGCCGCCTACTCTTATTCCAACGAGAGCGACAAGCGCTGGCAGGAGCTGCAGCGCGTGCTGAATATCAGCGCCGACCAGCTGGCGCTGGGCGTGGCGCTGCCGGCCTGGAACCTGGACGAAAACCAGGTGCTGTCCATCATGAGGGCCAGCATGAACCAGCGCGACCTGCATGCCATTGTGATGTACGCCAGTGGCAGCAAGCGGGCCTACGTAGTGCAGCGCGGCGCCGGCGACAAGCTGGAAATCGGCCGCCCCCTGGAGACCACGCCCGACATGCTGGTCGCACAGCGCCCGATCATGATTGACGGGACGAGCATCGGCACCATCAAGGTCTTCGTCACGCCGGCCTACCTGTACCAGGAACTGCGCGAGCAGCGCCGCGACGACATGCTGGCCATCCTGCTGATGGCGGCCGTGCTGGTAGCCAGCGTGTATGGCTTGTTGTGGATCCTGATCCTGCGCCCGTTGAAGGCTGTGGGCCAGTACGTGACGGGCGACACGCCACAGAGGGCCTGGTTCTTCGGCGAGCTGCGCACGCTCAAGGAATCGATCCACAAGATGTGGGCGCTGCTCGATAGCCGCTACCGCTCCATGCGGGAGAGCGAAGAGAGGCTCAGTGTAGCCACCCGCGCCGCCTGCATCGGCATCTGGGATTGGGACGTACAGCACGACGAACTGGCGCAGGACGATGAAGTCATGCGCCAGTACGGCTTGAAATCGCGGCTGGGCGGCGGCAATTACAAGGCCTGGCTGGAGCATGTGATTCCTGCGGACCGTGACCGGGCGCGCGCCGAAGTGGCGGCGGCGCTCAAGGGGGAGCGCGACTTTTCGCTGCAATTCTGCATACGCCGGGCGGACGGCGCGGTGCGGCATTTGCGTTCGATGGCGCGCTCTTTCCGCGACGAGCAGGGCAAGGTTGTGCGCATGGTCGGCGTCAGCATCGACGTGACCGAGGCCACCGAGAGCGAGCAGGAATTGCGGCGCCACCGCAGCCACCTGGAAGAACTGGTGGCTGCGCGCACCGAGGCGCTGTCGGTGGCGGTGGCGGAGGCGCAATCGGCCAGCCGCGCCAAGAGCGTCTTCCTGTCCGCCATGAGCCACGAACTGCACGCACCACTGAATTCCGTAATCGGCTTCTCGCGCCTGATGGCCCATTCCGCCACCATGACGCAGGATGAGCGGCGCAATATGGCCATCATCCACAGCGCCGGCCAGCAGCTGCTCACCCTGATCAACGACATCCTCGAGCTGTCCCGGATTGAAGCCGGAGAAGTGGCCTTGCACCGAGAGGCGGTCGATATAGCGCAGCTGCTGCGCGACGTTGGCGACATGGTCGACGAAAGGGCCGCCAAGGCCGGCGTTGCGATCAAGCTCGAATGCATTGCCCCGCAGCGCGCCATGATGCTCGATGGCGCCAAGCTGCGCCAGGTGCTGCTCAACATCGCCGCCAATGCCCTGCAGACCGAACGCGTAGGCAGCCTGACGCTGGCGCTGCGCAGCACGCCCTTGCCCGGCGGCCGGCATGTCCTGGCTTTCGCCGTGCGCATGGCGCCCGACAGCGTGGCCGAAACCAACGGCCTGGGACTGGCGATTTCGCGCCAGTACGTGCGCATCATGGGCGGCGAACTGGAAGTCGAGGCGATGCCGGGCCGCGGCACCCAATTCCACTTCACGATCGAAACGTCGGAAGCCGACGCGGGTGAAGTGCTGGCCAGCCTGCCGCGCCTGGCGCCGCGCGACCGCGGGCGGCGCTTGCTGGTGGTGGACGATGGCGTCGACAGCCGGCATCTGCTGCGCAGCATGCTGGTGCCGGCCGGATTCGAGGTGCATGAAGCATCTGAAGGCGCGGAAGCGCTCGACGCCATCGCCAAGCTGCAGCCCGAACTGGTCCTGCTGGACTGGCGCACGGCAAGTGTCGACGGCCTGGAAACCACGCGCCGCCTGCGCGCCGACACCAGCCTCCCGCAGCCGCGCGTCATACTGATGGCATCGCCAGCATTCGGCGACGAACGCCAGCAAGCCCTGGCCGCCGGCGCCGACGACGTCCTGGGCAAACCGCTGCAGCAGGGCAAGCTGTTCCGTCTGCTGCAGCAGCAATTAGGGCTGCAATACGTCGAAGGGGTCCTGCCCTAGAGGCCGTTTTGCGCTACCATAGTCGAACTATGGCTAACCTAATTACCTTGTTGCAGCAGTATGGTGTCCTGATCGTCTTTGCCGTGGTGCTGGTCGAACAGATGGGGTTGCCAATTCCTGCCTATCCGATCCTGATCGTCGCCGGCGCGCTCGCCGTTGATGGCGGCACCCCCTTCCCGGTCGTGCTGGCCATTGCGATGCTGGCCTGCCTGATCAGCGATTATTTCTGGTTCCGCGCCGGACGCCACTTCGGCAAGCGCATCCTCAAGTTGCTGTGCAAGATTTCCCTGTCGCCAGACTACTGTGTCAGCCAGACGGAAGATAATTTCCGCAAATGGGGGCCGAAGTCGATGGTGGTGGCAAAGTTCATCCCCGGCTTCAACACGATCGCGCCGCCAATGGCAGGCGCCCTGGGCACCACGGTGCCGGTCTTCCTCGGCTTCAGCCTGCTGGGTGGCCTGTTGTGGAGCGCGACCGGCCTGACGATCGGCGCCTACTTCCACTCGGATGTCGATAAGGTACTCGACGTGCTGTCGACCATGGGTTCGACCGCCCTGACCGTGCTGGCCATCCTGTTGGGCCTGTTCGTGCTGGCCAAGTTCATCGAACGCCGCCGCTTCCAGAAAGCGATGCAAACTGAGCGCATCAGCATTGATGAGCTCAAAGAGCTGCTCGACGGCGGCCACGACCCGGTCATGATCGACGCCCGCAGCGCCACTGCCCAGATGCTCGACCCACCGGTGCCGGGCGCCCTGCTGGTCGGCGCCAGCGACCCGTTAGCGGTGATCAAATCGCTGCCCAAAGACCGTCACATCATCGTCTACTGCAGCTGCCCGAACGACGTCACCGCCGCCAAAGTGGCCAAACAGCTGCACTCCCACGGCTACAAACGCGCCAAGCCCCTGCACGGCGGCCTGGACGCCTGGAACACCGCCTTCCGCAGCGAAAGCGAATCCACCACCACTACCACGACCACTGTCGTCGTCGAGTCCCATCACTAATTAAAGTCGGGGTCAGGTCGAGCAAACGGACATTTGTGTCGCGACGCGTCGCGCCTCGACACAAATGTCCGTTTGCTCGACCTGACCCCGACTTTTTTTACGCAAGTATGAGTAGTCATACTACTGACGAGATATCCCGTAATGTAGTATTTGAAGCTACTTTCGGCGGTTCTTGTACTCAAACTACAAAGAAATCCTTGCGTCGCGGCTAATATATCCCTTAGCATTAGGGCTCAACTTAACCGCTTGTGCTCATGACTTCTCAGACTCAATCCGCACCGTTCGCTGCCTATTCAAGCCCGCGCCTGCTGGCGGATGTGGGTGGTACCAATGCGCGGTTTGCGCTGGAGCTGGCTCCGGGCCGGATTGAGTGCATCCATGTGCTGGCCGGGGCGGCTTATGCGACGCTGGCTGATGCGCTGCAGGCTTACCTGGCGCTGACGGATGTGGTGGCGGCTGCGGGCTTGGGCATCCGCCACGGTGCGATCGCCATTGCCAATCCGGTCAATGGCGATTTCGTGAAGATGACCAACCATCATTGGGAGTTTTCAATCGAGGCGCTGCGCCTGGCCGTTGGCTTTGAGGTGCTGGTCGTGGCGAATGATTTCACTGCGCTGGCGCGCTCGCTGCCTTTGCTGGCGGATGACCAGAAGCACCAGGTTGGCGGTGGCGTGCCGCAAGCCGGGGCGCCGCTGGGCCTGATTGGCGCTGGTACCGGGCTGGGCGTGTCGGGGCTGATTCCATCGGCGTCGGGTTGGACTGCGCTGCTGAGCGAGGGTGGCCATGTCAGCTTCCCGCCCATGAATCCTGAAGAGGTGTCGATCCTGCAATACGCCTGGACCGAATTCCCGCATGTGTCCGCCGAGCGCCTGCTGTCCGGCGTCGGCATCGAATTGATTTACCGCGCCCTGGTGGCGCAGCGCGGCCATGCTGAGCCGATACTCACCGCGCCTGAAATCGCGCGCCGCGCGCTGACTGGCGAGTGCCCGCTTTGCGACGATGTGATTGAGCACTTCTGCACCATGCTCGGCACCATCGCGGGCAACCTGGGTGTGACCCTGGGTGCGACGGGCGGTATTTATATTGGCGGCGGCATCGTGCCGCGCCTGGGCGAGCGTTTCGACCGGTCCGGCTTCCGCGCCCGTTTCGAGGAAAAGGGCCGCTTCCATAACTACCTGGCGGCTATCCCGACCTATGTGATCACGGCGGAGTACCCGGCCTTTGTTGGCGTTTCTGCAATCCTGGCCGAGCGCCTGGCTGCATAAGTAAAAAACACTTCTAGCGGGTTTTATCAGGTACAATTGCCATAGTTGGATGAAGCGGCGCCTGTCGCCCGCCTTGTTTTCGCCCTGAAAACGCTCTCCACTGAGACTCTCGCCCCGGCGCGTAGCGGTCCGGCGCCTTCTTACATAGTTTCACAACCAAATGTAGTGTATGGATAATGCAGAGGCTAAGAAAGTCCTCGAAGCTGCGCTGCTATGCGCCCGTGAACCCTTATCGATCCACAGCCTGAAAAAGCTGTACGTCGAAACCGACGACCAGGGCAATCCGCTCGGTGTCGGCGTTGGCGGCGATACGATCAAGGAATTGTTGGAAGAGTTGCGCCAGGATTGGCAGGGGCGCGGCATTGAGGTGGTCAGCCTGTCGAGCGGCTGGCGCTTCCAGAGCCGGCCTGAAATGAAAATGTACCTGGATCGCCTGAATCCGGAAAAGCCGCAGAAGTATTCGCGCGCCACGCTGGAAACGCTGGCGATCATCGCGTACCGCCAGCCGGTGACCCGGGGCGATATCGAGGAAATCCGCGGTGTCGCGGTGAACTCGCAGACGATCAAGATGCTGGAAGACCGCGGCTGGGTCGACACTGTCGGCTACCGTGACGTATTGGGCCGCCCGGCCTTGCTGGGCACGACCAAGCAGTTCCTGGATGACCTGGGGCTGGAATCGCTGTCGCAATTGCCGCCACTGCAGGAAATCAGCGATACGCAGAATGAAAATCCGCTGGAAGTGCTGGAAGCTCGCCTGACAGAGAACTTCGAGAAGGCGGCACACGAAGCACAAGCAGCAGAAGAAGAGAAAGAGGCGACGCCGGACGAGGCGCCGTCGGTAACAGACGACCCGGCGCCCGAAAACGTCGAGCCCTTAGCAGAAACGAATAATGAACAAGCCTGATAACACCTCCGAGACCGGCGCTCCGCTGGCTGATGCTACTCCTGCGAAGCCAAAACGCCGCACCAAGGCCCAGATTGAGGCCGACAATGCGCTTGCCGTGTCCGGCGCGCCCTTGGCGGCCGGCGAGGCTCCCAAGCCAAAGCGCCGCACCAAAGCTGCGGCAGCCGAAGTCGTAGCGGGCGAGCAGCCTGCTGCCGGCGCCGAAGCTGCGCCAGCGAAGAAGCCGCGCGCCAAGAAGGCCGTAGCGGCGGAAGCGGCGCCTGTGGCAGCCGCAGCGCCGGCAGCTCCTGCGGAAGCTGCGCAAGGCAGCGACGGTGGTGAGGGCAAGGATCGTGGCCGTGCGCCGCGCGGTCCGCGCCAGATGCGTGAGCAGCGTGCATTGCGCCAGGCTGAAAAAGCCGCAGTGGTGGCGGCTGCGACCGCGGAATCGGCTGGTGCGCCGGCGGAAGGTGCTGCTGCGGCGGGTGTCGAAGGTGGCGAGGGCGCGAGCCCCTGGCCGGCGGCTGTTCCAGCTGAAAAGCGCCACGACAAGCATGGCAAGCACAAAGGCAAGAAGGGCAAGCACGGCAAGCCTGCGCATGGCGAAGGCCAGGGCGCGCAAGCCGGTGAAGCCGGTCAGCCAGGCCAGGGTGGCCAGGGTCCCGGCAAGGGTGGCCAGGGCCAGAAGCAGCGCGTGCACGGCGCTTTCGGCAACAAGATGAAGGCCAAGGACAAGTCGTCCGAAGCCGATGCAGTGTTCTCCTTCGTGACCTCCGACGCGTTCGACCGCGACGAGGGCGGTTCCGGCAAGCCGGTCAAGGCGCGCCGCGACCTGACGGCAGAAGACGATGCGCCGAAGCTGCACAAGGTGCTGGCGGAAGCGGGCATGGGCTCGCGCCGCGATATGGAAGAACTGATCATCGCCGGCCGCGTGTCGGTGAACGGCGAGCCGGCCCACATCGGCCAGCGCATCCTGCCGACCGATGCGGTGCGCATCAACGGCAAGCTGGTTCAGCGCAAAGTGTCCAAGAAGCCGCCGCGGGTGCTGGTCTACCACAAGCCGGCCGGCGAAATCGTGTCGCACGACGACCCGGATGGCCGTCCATCGGTATTTGATCGCCTGCCGACCATGAAGACCGGCAAATGGCTGGCCGTTGGCCGCCTGGACTTCAATACCGAAGGCCTGCTGCTGTTCACCACTTCGGGTGACCTGGCCAACCGCCTGATGCACCCGCGTTACAACATCGATCGTGAATACGCGGTGCGTACGCTGGGTGAGCTGGAAGAGGGCATGCGCCAGAAACTGCTGGCCGGCGTCGAGCTGGAAGACGGCATGGCGCAGTTCACCAAGATCGCTGACGGTGGCGGTGAAGGCGTCAACAAGTGGTACCGCGTGGTGATCGGCGAAGGCCGTAACCGTGAGGTGCGCCGTATGTTCGAGGCGATCGGCCTGACCGTGTCGCGCCTGATCCGTACCCGCTACGGTGCGCTGACCCTGCCTTCGAACTTGAAGCGCGGCCGTTGGGAAGAGATGGAGGAGAACACCGTGCGCGATTTGCTGGCGGCGGTGGGCTTCAAGAAGGAAGCTGGATCTGGTTCCGGTGAGGGCAAGAAGGCCCAGGGCGGCCATCAGGGCCAAGGACAGGGCCAGGGTAAGCGTGAGCGCGAGCCAAACGGCAACCGCATGGATGTGAGCAACAAGAATGCCGATCCATTCCCGCAGGCGCCGCGTGGCGGTGGCCGTAACCAGGGCCAGGGAGCGTTCTTTGGTGCGCCGCGTCATGGTGGGGGCGGTGCCGGTTTCAGCGGCTTTGGCGACCAGCAAGGCGGCCGTGGTGCTGGCGGTGCTGGCGGCGCCGGTGGCAAAGGTAAGGGTAAAGGCAAGGGGCAGGGTGGCGGTCCGCGCCAGCCGGATCCGTTGATGACGACCTTTGGCTTCGCTGGCCAGGGGCATGGTCATGGCCAGGGACAGCAGCGCCGCGGCGGGCATCAGCCGCGCGGCGGGGCGTCCGATCACGGCATGCCGCGCCGCCGTAAGGGCTAAACCCGGAAAACCTGCGTGGCGGGTCCGACCCTTGGGTCGTACCCGGGTTTACCGGTTTTGAAGGTGTTGGTTTTTCAGCACCTTGCTATTGTTACACCTGCTCCCGATGTGGTATGCGGCATTGCAGCGAAGTCAATAACGCGCTATAATGAGCAGCCTAGTTAAAGTTCTTCGCAGTTTATTTTGCTGAGAGTGCTTTCATCTGGCTGCAGTAACGAAAGATGGGCAGTTGCCCATTTTTTTTTGGTTGAATCGTTTTAAGTATCTGGAGATTTCTTTTGCAACTGCCTGAATTGATTGAAAAAACCGTCGCTGGCCTCGGCTACGACCTGGTCGATTTCGAACGGGCCGAACGCGGACTGCTGCGTGTTTATATCGACTTCACGGCGGAAGATGCAGAAGAAAAGGGCCCGATCACGGTTGAAGACTGCGCCACGGTGAGCCATCAGCTGTCGCACGTGCTGACGGTCGAGAACGTTCCTTACGAACGCCTCGAAATTTCGTCGCCTGGCCTGGACCGTCCGCTGCGCAAGTTTGCCGACTTCGTCCGCTTTGCCGGCTCCGAAGCCATCGTCAAGCTGCGCATGGCCATTCCCGGCACTGCGAACCGTAAGTCCTACCAGGGCATCCTCACGGAGCCAGACGGCGATCAACTAGGTATTGAATTTGAAGGTAAAGAAGGTCCGGCGGTGCTGAATTTCACGCTCGCGGACATTGATAAGGCACGCTTGGTGCCGCAGGTGAATTTTGGGAGCCGCAAAGCATGAGTCGCGAAGTATTGTTATTGGTTGATGCGCTGGCGCGCGAAAAGAACGTCGACAAGGAAGTCGTGTTCGGCGCGCTTGAATTCGCACTGGCGCAAGCCACGAAGAAGCGCTATGAAGGCGAAGTGGATATTCGCGTTTCGATCGACCGTGAAAGCGGCGAGTTCGAGTCCTTCCGCCGCTGGCACGTTGTGCCTGACGAAGCGGGCCTGCAGCTGCCTGACCAGGAAGTGCTGCTGTTCGAAGCGAAAGAACAGATCCCTGACATCGAAGTCGACGAATACATCGAAGAGCCGATCGAATCCGTGGAATTCGGCCGCCGCTTCGCCCAGGACACCAAGCAAGTGGTCCTGCAGCGCGTGCGCGATGCTGAACGCGAGCAGATCCTGCAAGACTTCCTGGAGCGCGGCGACGCGCTGGTGACCGGCACCATCAAGCGTATGGAACGCGGCGATGCGATCGTCGAATCCGGCAAGATCGAAGCCCGCCTGCCACGCGACCAGATGATCCCTAAGGAAAACCTGCGTATCGGCGACCGCGTACGTGCTTACATCCTGCGCGTCGACCGCAATATGCGCGGCCCGCAAGTGATCCTGTCGCGCACCGCGCCGGAATTCATCATGAAGCTGTTCGAACTGGAAGTGCCAGAAATCGAGCAAGGCATGCTGGAGATCAAATCCGCTGCACGCGACGCCGGCGTACGCGCCAAGATCGCTGTGCACACCAACGACAAGCGCATCGACCCGATCGGTACCTGCGTCGGCATGCGCGGTTCGCGCGTGCAGGCCGTGACCGGTGAACTGGGCGGCGAGCGCGTGGACATCGTGCTGTGGTCGGAAGATCCAGCGCAATTCGTGATCGGCGCGCTGGCTCCTGCCAACGTGTCCTCGATCATGGTTGACGAAGACAAGCACGCCATGGACGTGGTGGTTGACGAAGAAAACCTGGCAATCGCCATCGGCCGCTCCGGCCAGAACGTGCGCCTGGCTTCCGAGCTGACCGGCTGGAAGATCAACATCATGACCGCGGAAGAATCGGCCGACAAGCTGGCCGCCGAAACCGCAGCAGTGCGCGCACTGTTCATGGAAAAACTGGATGTGGACCAGGAAGTGGCCGACATCCTCGTGGAAGAAGGCTTCAGCAGCCTGGAAGAAATCGCTTACGTGCCGATCTCCGAGATGCTGGACATCGAAGCGTTCGACGAAGACACCGTCAACGAGCTGCGTACCCGCGCCCGCGACGCCCTGGTAACCGAGGCGATCGCTTCGGAAGAGGGCCTGGAAGGCATGGAAGAGTCGCTGGTTGGCCTGGAAGGCATGGACCGCGTCACCGCGGGCAAGCTGGGCCTCGCCGGCATCAAGACCCTGGCGCAATTCGCCGGTCTGGCCTACGACGAGTTCGGCGCAATCCTGGCCCTGTCGAGCGACCGCGCACGTGAACTGATTTCGAATGAGTTTGAGAATGTGACCGACGATGAAATGAAGCTGGTCGACGGTAAGTACGATGATCGCGCCAAGGCCCTGCAAGCCAAGGCATGGGCGTCGTCCGAAGCCGCAAAGGCCTAAGAAGTAGAAGCAGCTTTAATTATCATCGAGACACATAGAAAAGAGGACTGAATGGCGAGTAACAACGTAGCCCAATTTGCCACCGAACTGAAGATGCCTGCAGATTTGCTGCTGTCGCAGCTGCGTTCTGCTGGCGTCGACAAGAGTTCGGCGTCAGATCCATTGTCAAAAGATGATAAGGACAAGCTGCTGGAGCACCTGCGCCGTACCCACGGTGCAGGCGCCGAGCCGGGCGAAAAGAAAAAGATCACCCTGACTCGTAAAGAGACCACGGAGATCAAGCAGGCTGACGCCTCCGGCAAAGCCCGCACCATCCAGGTCGAAGTGCGCAAGAAGCGCACCTTCGTCCAGCGCGACGACGTGGTGACCACCACCGCCGCCAAGCCGGCCGCGCCGGTGATCGACGCTGCCGAACAGGCGCGCCGCGAAGAAGAAGCACGCCGCCAGGCCGAGCTGATTGCTCGCCAGGAAGCGGAGCTGAAAGAGAAGCAGGAACGCCTGGCCAAGCTGGACGAGGAAAAGGCTGCGCAAGCCAAAGCCGCCGAAGAGGAAGCCAAGCGCGTAGCGGAAGAGCAAGCCAAGAAAGCAGCTGCCGACAAGGCCGCCGCTGAAAAGGCCGCTGCCGCCGCTGCAGCCGGCGCCGCGCAGAAAGCCGCCGCCGAAGAAGAAGAGAAGAAGCGCCTGGCCGATGCCGAAGAATCCAAGCGCAAGCACGAAATCGCCGCCAAGGAAGCCGCCGAGCGCGCCGAAGCGACCGAACGTGCCCGTAAAGCCGTTGCAGACGAAGTGGCCCAGATCAAGCTGATGATGAGCCAGCCGCGCCGCGTGATGAAGGCTCCTGAGCCGGCACCTGCTGCCGCCAAGCCGAAAGTCGCGGAAGGCACCCTGCACAAGCCAGCCGACAAGAAGCCTGCAGCAACCGCAGCCGCTCCTGCCGGCGACAAGAAAGACGCGAAGCCAGGCGACAAGAAGTCCATCAAGTCGGCCAACGTGGCTTCGACCTGGCAGGATGAAAAGCGCCGTGGCGCACCTGGCGGTGGCGCCGGCGCGGGCAAAGGCCGCGGTGGCGCTGGCGCCAACGCCGGCGGTGGCCGTGACGGCTGGCGCGCAGGCGGCAAGGGCGGTCGCCGTGGCGGCCACCACGAAGATCGTGAAACGAACTTCCAGCAGCCGACCGAAGCGATCATCCATGACGTGCACGTGCCGGAAACCATCACCGTGGCCGAACTGGCGCACAAGATGGCAGTCAAGGCATCCGAAGTCATCAAGCAGCTGATGAAGCTGGGCCAGATGTGCACCATCAACCAGGTGCTGGACCAGGAAACCGCGATGATCGTGGTGGAAGAGATGGGCCACAAGGCCTTCGCCGCCGCTGTTGACGATCCGGAAGCACTGCTGGCCGACCAGGGCGAGCACGCCGAGTACGAAGCAACCCCGCGTGCACCTGTGGTGACCGTGATGGGTCACGTCGACCACGGTAAGACCTCCCTGCTGGACTACATCCGCCGCGCGAAAGTCGCGTCGGGCGAAGCCGGCGGCATTACCCAGCACATCGGTGCGTACCACGTGGACACCCCGCGCGGCACCATCACCTTCCTGGATACCCCAGGTCACGAGGCCTTCACGGCAATGCGTGCCCGCGGTGCGAAAGCAACCGACATCGTCATCCTGGTGGTGGCAGCCGACGACGGCGTGATGCCGCAGACGAAGGAAGCTATCTCCCACGCCAAGGCAGCGGGCGTGCCGCTGGTTGTTGCGATCAACAAGATCGATAAACCGGGCGGCAACGTTGACCGCGTGACCCAGGAACTGGTGGCAGAACAAGTGGTGCCGGAAGAATACGGTGGCGATTCGCCATTCGTGCCGGTGTCGGCGAAGACTGGCCAGGGCATCGACGACCTGCTGGAGCAAGTGCTGCTGCAAGCCGAAGTGCTGGAACTGAAAGCACCGGTCGAAGCGCCTGCGCGCGGCCTGGTGGTGGAAGCCCGCCTGGACAAGGGGCGTGGTCCTGTGGCCACCATCCTGGTGCAATCCGGTACCCTGAAGCGCGGCGACGTCGTGCTGGCAGGTTCGTCCTTCGGCCGCGTTCGTGCGATGCTGGACGAAAACGGCAAGGCCATCGCGGAAGCCGGCCCTTCGATCCCAGTGGAGATCCAGGGCCTGACCGAGGTGCCGGCCGCCGGTGAAGAAGCCATGGTCATGGCTGACGAGCGTAAAGCCCGTGAGATCGGTCTGTTCCGTCAAGGTAAGTTCCGCGACGTGAAACTGGCGAAGCAGCAAGCCGCGAAGCTGGAAAACATGTTCGACCAGATGGCCGAAGGCGAAGTGAAGAACCTGCCTCTGATCATCAAGACCGACGTGCAGGGTTCGCAGGAAGCGCTGGTTGGCTCGCTGCAGAAGCTGTCGACCTCCGAAGTGCGCGTACAGATCGTGCACGCAGCGGTGGGCGGCATCTCGGAATCGGACGTCAACCTGGCGACCGCTTCCAAGGCAGTCATCATCGGTTTCAACGCCCGTGCCGACGCACAGGCGCGCAAGCTGGCCGAGACCAACGGCGTCGACATCCGCTACTACAACATCATTTACGATGCGATCGAAGAGGTCAAAGCGGCGATGTCGGGCATGCTGGCGCCGGAGAAGCGCGAACACGTTACCGGCCAGGTCGAGATTCGCCAGGTCATCCACGTCTCCAAGGTCGGCGCGATTGCGGGCTGTCTGGTTACCGACGGTGTGGTCAAGCGTTCGTCTTCCGTCCGCCTGCTGCGCAACAATATCGTGGTGTGGACCGGCGAGATCGACTCGCTCAAGCGTTTCAAGGACGATGCGAAGGAAGTTCGCGCCGGTCTGGAGTGCGGTCTGAACCTGAAGGGCTACAACGACATCGAAGTGGGCGACCAGCTCGAAGTGTTCGAAGTGCAGGAGATCGCCCGTACCCTGTAACAGCAGGACGGCGCGATACACGGCGGGTGCTTCCCGCCTCGCTTTGGCGGGGCAGGGCACCCGCCTTTTAGTTTATTGAAACCGTGGAAACCGAGAAACCAGGGTACGGCCCAAGGGCCGGACCCTGAGCGGCGGCGGCCGCAAGTCGGGGTCCGACCCTTCGGGTCGTACCCCGGGTTTCCGGTTTTCCCGGTTTTAAAAGGAAAAATCATGGCAAAACACAGCAAATCGATTCCCCAGCGCGGCCTGCGCGTGGCGGATCAAATCCAGAAAGACCTGTCCGAGCTGATCGCCTTCGAAGTGAAGGATCCGCGCGTGGGCATGATCACCCTGTCCGAAGTGCAGCTGACCCCCGACTACGCGCACGCCAAGGTCTTCTTCACCACCCTGAAGGACGACCCCGAGTCGATCAAGAACACGCTGGCCGGCCTCGCTGCCGCTGCCGGCTACCTGCGCAACCAGCTGGGTAAGCGCCTGCACATCCACACGCTGCCGCAGCTGCACTTCCTGCACGACATGTCCGCCTCGCGCGGCATGGCAATGTCCGCCCTGATCGACAAGGCTAACGCCACCCGCGCCGCCGACTTCGAAGAAGACAAAGACGAAGAATGACCGAAGCACGTGTAAAGCGCGTGCGCGATGCCGTTGACGGCGTGCTGCTGCTCGATAAGCCGGTTGGATTGTCCAGCAACGACGCCCTGATCAAGGCCAAGCGCTTCACGAACGCGAAAAAAGCCGGCCACACCGGCACGCTGGACCCCTTCGCCACCGGCCTGCTGCCGCTGTGCTTCGGCGAAGCGACCAAGTTCTCGCAAGACCTGCTGGAAGCCGACAAAACCTACCTGGCCACCGTGCACCTGGGCGTGCGCACCGACACCGGCGACACCGAAGGCCAGGTGCTGGAAACGCGCGAGGTCACCTGCACGCAAGCCGAAATCGAAGCCGTGATGGCCCGCTTCCGCGGCCCGATCAAGCAAGTGCCGCCGATGTATTCCGCGCTGAAGCGCGACGGCAAGCCGCTCTACGAATATGCCCGTGAAGGCATCACGCTGGAACGCGAGGCGCGCGACGTAGTGATTCACAAGCTCGAACTCGTGTCGTGGGAAGCGCCGTTCCTCAAGATCGAAGTCACCTGCAGCAAAGGCACCTACATCCGCGTGCTTGGCGAAGACATCGGGGCTGCCCTCGGTTGCGGCGCGCACCTGAACGCACTGCGCCGCACGCAAGTGGGCGCACTCACGACCGACAAGATGGTCACGCTGGAAGAACTGGCCGCCCACGCAGCCCCGCGCGAACTGCTGGCGCCAGTGGACGCGCTGCTGTCGTCCTTCCCGCGCATTGTGTTGAACGCCGACCTGGCGAAACGCTTCCTGCACGGCCAGCGCCTGCCGCTCGGCAAAGAGCCGTCGATCGTCGTGCCGACGCCATATGAAGGCCGCGTGCGTATTTACGCTGAAGACGGCCGCCTGCTCGGCACCGGCATCTTCGGCGAATACGCCATCCTGGCACCGGAACGACTGATCGCTGCACCTCAAACCTAAAAAGACACGGAGCCCCCTTGGCCATTGCCCGTAGCTGCATCCTGCCCCTGATCCTCATCCTCAGCTGCGCTCCGGCCATGGCGCAGCTGGCACCCGAAACCACGCAGCAAGTCGACACCATCGTCAACAAGGTGCTGGCGGATACCGGTGAAGCCAGCCTGTCCATCGCCATCGTCAAGGACGGCAAACTGGCCTATGCGCAGGCTTACGGTGCGGCGCGGCTTGAGCCGCGCGTTGCCGCCACGCCGGACATGCGCTACAAGATTGGTTCCAACAGCAAGCAATTCCTGGCAGTGGCTGCGCTCAAGCTTGCGGAAGAGGGCAAGCTGTCGCTGGATGACAAGGTGGCGCGCTTCTTCCCTCAATTGACGCAGGCGCGCGATATCACGCTGCGCCAGCTGCTGTCGCATACGGCAGGCTACAGCGACTATTACGCGATCGACTACATCTCGCCCGCCTTGGCCAGCGACACCACTCCGGACGCGATCATCGCTAAATGGGGTAAGCAGCCGCTTGACTTCGCGCCAGGCCAGCGCTGGGAATACAGCAATACGAACTACGTGATCGCAGGCCGCATGCTGGAAAAAGCATCCGGCCAGACTGTGGATGCATTGATCCGCAGCCGCATTACGGACAAACTGGGCATGCGCTCCGCGATCGATCTGAATACAAGCGCATGGGGTGACGGCGAAGTTACCGGTTACGGGCGTTATGCGCTGGGACCGCTGCGGCCGGCGCAAGCGGAAGGCCGCAATTGGGTCTTCGCCACGGGGCAGCTGGCAATGACGGCCAGCGACCTGGCGCGCTGGGATATCGCCCTGATGAATGGCACACTGCTCAAGCCGGCGTCGCGTGCGGCGCTGGTGACGGAAGCGCGCCTGCTCAATGGCCAGGGCACCGGCTACGCGCTGGGCCTGCAGGTTGACCGCACGCCGGACGGGCGCGAACGCTGGCAACATAGCGGCGGTATGTCCGGTTTCATTTCGCAAAACGCCATGTATCCGGCAGATGGCATGGCGCTCGTTGTGCTGAGCAACGGGCCCGGTCCGGCGACTGCCGCGGCCAAGGCGCAGTTGGAAAAGCTGCTGCTGGAATTGCCCAAGCCGGCTGCCGCACCGTCCGCGCAGGATGCGGCTGCCGACGCCAGCCTGGCACGGGTGCGCACGATGTTCGCGCAGCTCCAGGCCGGACGTCCTGACCGCAGCCTGATGACGGCCGGCTTGAACGCCTATTTCACGGACGCTGTCGTGGCGGACTTCGCGGCCTCGCTGGCGCCGCTGGGCGATGTTGCCGAGATCCAGCCTGGCTCCACCGAGGCACGTGGCGGGATGGTGTACCGCGGCTACCGTGCGCTGGCTGCCGGCCGCAAGCTGAGAATTTCCACCTACTTCACGAAGGACGGGCTGCTTGACCAGTACCTCGTATTTGCCCGTTGATGTTGGTAGCGGCATGAGCGCGTATGTCTACTTTGAACTTGGCGCGCCCGACGGCCTCCGCTCCAGGTTCCTCGATGATGCAGCCGTATTCGAGCGCTGGCTGCGCGAGCTGGCCGGGGAATTTCCGGGCGAATATCCGCCTGCGATCCTGGCCAAGCTTGCGGACATTTCGCAACGCGGCGCCGCCGCACTGAAGACCACCGATCCCGGCGAGGCGCAGCTGATCGACCAGCTCACGCATGATTACTGGAACTTCTGCACCATGACCGGCATCCATGGCGACAAGGAGCTTACGCCTTCCACTCAAGAATGGCACCGGTACGCGACGGAACTCTCCCAGGTGCTGCCGGCCGCAAGCGACGAAGCGTGCCGCTATTACCGCAGGCTGTTCGCGGGAGAGTCCCTGGCGGAGTGCTGCGGTCATTCATATCAAGCGGTAGACGGCATTTTCCGCTGGTCCTGGCTGTTGCCGCATGAGGTGGTGGATTTTTGCGGCAAGCTGCAGGACTATGCAGCCTTGTTCAATCGCGAAGAGGATGGTGTGGCGGGGGTGTCGTGGATTCTCGCCGCACTCCAGTCGGGAAAAGAGCAGGGAAGCAGCCTGCTCATTTCAGTTGCCTGACCGGCGCGCAGCTTACGCCGCCGCCGTTGCGACGGCAGGGGCCGCGCGCAGTGCCAGCGCCACGCGCAGCGGGCGGGCCATGAAGGCGCCGGAGAGTGCACCGAACAAGGCGCAGGCAGGCAGCGCAAAGGCCAGGCTGGCGCGCAGGGCGGGTTGCGTAGCCAACGTCACGGCCATTGCAAATTTGCCGAGGAAGATCGTCATCATCAAGGCCATCGGCAGCCAGCTGCCGCGCAAATGGACCATGCCGGAAGCGCGGTCGAGCACATAGCTTTTCCCGGCGCGCTGCCACACCAACGCCACACCGGTGGCGAGCCCGGTCAGCCATGCAGCGCCTGCCGGCGACTCGAGGCCAAAACCGTTTGCCGTACTTTGCAGGCCCAGGACCAGCATGACTACCGGCAGGATGAACACCTGGCGCACGGTCAGGCTGCGGTCGCGCGAAGCGGCAACGCCGCGATAGACCAGGAAGCCCAGGATGCCCCAGACGTAGGCAGGAGTGTGGCTGACGATTTGTTGCAGCATTTTGAGTTCCTCGCAAAGTGGGTTTCGATGGATGCACTTTGCGCCTGCATAGGCGGCGCGGCGAGCACTTTGCGACGAAACCGCTGCGGGCAGGCGCGAAACCTGCCCAAGCGGGATCAAAGTCCCAGGGCCGCAAACAGGAAGGCTTCGTCCGAAAACTCCCAGTGAATGCCCCGGCGCAGGACGTTGAAGCGGTCAACGCTGCCAATATTGGCGCCGCCATAAGCGGACAGGCAGCCGCGGTAGCCCGCCTGCTTGACCATCTCCAGCCGTTCCGGCGTCATATTGCTGCGTTTTCCATAGGGGTAGGCCAGGATCGTCTCACGCAGTCCCAGTCGTTCATGCAGCGCGTCGCGCGAATCTGCCAGCTCCCGCAGCACCACCTCTTCCGGCTCGGCCGCGCAGTCGATATGGTTCACCGTATGCGAGCCGATAGTGAAGCCATAGCCATGCATGCGCCTCAAATGGTCCCAATCCATCAGGGGGATGAAATCGTTGCCGCGCTTTGTGTCGTGCGGGAAGCGGCGATCGCTGCCGATCAAGCCAGTGGAGACGAAGAAGGCCGCCGGCAGCTGGTGCCGCAGCAAGATTTGCGCGGCATGGGTGTAGTTGTCCAGGTAGCCGTCGTCGAACGTGATGCAGACCTGTGGCTTGCCGCTGGCCTTTACCGTGCTGGAATCGAGCACCTCGTCAATGGACAGGACCTGGCAATGGCGGGACAGCAGCGCAAGCTGGCGGTCGAATTGTTCAATGCCGACACTCAGGTTGTCGCGCACATCGTCGGTCACGCGGTGGTATAGCAGCACTGTAATGCGCGGCGCCAGCATATGCGACATGCCAAGTTGCCAGGCGCGGAAGCCGCCGGACGTGATGGCGGCTTTGGCCAGGCGCCTGGTCAGCGGCGGAGACGGGGGTTGCAGGCCGCGCAGCTTGCGTTCCAGTTCGGCGACCTGGGACAGCGTCGGCTTACGGTAGGTGGCGCCGCCGGCCGGCTGGGGGCGGGCAGGGCGCTGCTCCGCCACTACCTGCTGTACAGCTTCGCGCATCAGGTCAACGCCGGTTTCGTCCAGTTTCAGCTGCAGGCCACGCAGGGTGGAAAAGGGAGCTCGCCGCACCACGGTTTCGCCGGCGACATCGCCTGCGTCAAGCTTCTCGGCCACCCAGTGCACGGTGCATCCCACGCTGTCCTCGCCGTTCCACAATTCCCAGAACGCGGGCGGCATGCCGCGGTAGTCGGGCACGCGGCCTTTATGCAGGTTCAGCGTGCCCTTGCGCGGCAAGTCGAACAACTCGGCGCGCAGGATGGGCGCGGCCAGCGACAAGCCAAGGTCGGGGGCAAACTGCCGTACCGCCTCCAATGTAGATTCGGCGTGGATATCGCCCACTTTGAGGAAGGTGAAATTGGGACGCGAGCGCAGGGCGGCAGTGCCGAATTCCGCGCCCGGACGAGGCTTGGGCGGAGCTGTACTTTTTGAGGAAGGGGCCAGGCGCTGCAGGATATCGCCAGCCTGGTAAGGAATCCATCGCCAGCCATTGCGCTTGAAATTGCGCCACTGGTTCTTCAGCAGCTGCGCGGGGCGCCGTGATGGCGAATGTTCGATCACCAGCCATTGCAGGCCTGGTATCACCTTATCGATCTCCGCAATACCCTTTCGGACCGAGAACGCGAGATTCCCGGTAAATACCGCGATTTTCATGTCCATTCCCCAGGTAACTTTTAGTTATTGAAATGATCATAACTTAAAGTCGCATCCCTGGCGAGTGGTTGGTTGCGGCGCAGCATGCTATACTAGTGGGTTCAGTGCTCCCGCACTTGCAGAATTCCTGTCCACACACAAATCATGTCTAATACTAAACGCGCAATTCGCAACATCGCCATCATCGCTCACGTTGACCATGGCAAAACCACCCTGGTGGACCAGCTGCTGAAGCAATCCGGTACCTTCCGCGAAAACCAGCAAGTTGATAACCGCGTCATGGACTCCAACGACCTGGAGAAAGAACGCGGCATTACCATTCTGTCGAAGAACTGCGCCGTTGAGTACGAAGGCACCCACATCAACATCGTCGATACCCCAGGCCACGCCGACTTCGGCGGTGAAGTGGAACGTGTTCTGTCGATGGTCGACTCCGTGCTGCTGCTGGTCGACGCACAAGAAGGCCCAATGCCTCAGACCCGTTTCGTGACCCGTAAAGCCCTGGCCCTGGGTCTGAAGCCAATCGTGGTGCTGAACAAGATCGACCGTCCTGGCGCGCGCGCTGACTGGGCGATCAACCAGACTTTCGAACTGTTCGACAAGCTGGGCGCAACCGATGAACAGCTGGACTTCCCGATCGTGTACGCATCGGGCCTGAACGGCTACGCTGGCCTGACCGAAGACGTGCGCGACGGTGACATGAAGCCGCTGTTCGAAGCCATCCTGAAGTACGTGCCAGTACGTGACGACAATCCGGACGGCCCGCTGCAGATGCAAATCACCTCGCTGGACTACTCGTCCTACGTGGGCAAGATCGGTATCGGTCGTGTTTCCCGTGGCCGCGTGAAAGCAGGCCAGGACGTGGTCGTTTGCGACGGTCCAGGCGCTACCCCGATCAAGGGCCGCATCAACCAGGTGCTGAACTTCAAGGGCTTGGAGCGCGTGCTGGTTGACGAAGCAGTTGCCGGCGACATTATCCTGATCAACGGTATCGAAGAAATCGGCATCGGTTCCACCGTGTGCGCGGTTGATACCCCTGATCCGCTGCCAATGCTGACCGTGGACGAGCCAACCCTGACCATGAACTTCATGGTTAACACCTCCCCACTGGCTGGCCGCGAAGGCAAGTTCGTGACCTCGCGCCAGCTGCGCGACCGTCTGGACAAAGAACTGAAATCCAACGTGGCGCTGCGCGTTGCTCCAACCGACGACGACACCATCTTCGAAGTGTCCGGCCGCGGCGAACTGCACCTGACCATCCTGATCGAAAACATGCGTCGCGAAGGCTTCGAAATGGCCGTATCGCGTCCACGCGTTGTGTTCAAGATGGTGGACGGCGTGCGTCACGAGCCATACGAAATGCTGTCGGTTGACGTTGAAGAAGCCAACCAGGGCGGCGTGATGGAAGAACTGGGCCGCCGCCGTGGCGACCTGCAGAACATGGAATCGGACGGCAAGGGCCGTGTGCGCCTGGAGTACCGTATTCCTGCGCGCGGCCTGATCGGCTTCCAGGGCGAATTCATGACCCTGACCCGTGGTACCGGCCTGATGTCGCACGTGTTCGACGCATACGCACCAGTTGACACCTCCAAGGGTGAACTGGCCGGTCGCCGCAACGGCGTGATGATCTCCCAGGACGACGGCGCCGCTGTTGCCTACGCACTGTGGAAGCTGCAGGACCGCGGCCGCATGTTCGTCGTGCACAACGACCCAGTGTACGAAGGCATGATCATCGGTATCCACTCGCGCGACAACGACCTGGTTGTGAACCCGATCAAGGGCAAGCAGCTGACCAACGTTCGTGCTTCCGGCACCGACGAAGCAGTGCGCCTGGTACCGCCAGTCCAGCTGTCGCTGGAATACGCAGTGGAATTCATCGAAGACGACGAACTGGTGGAAATCACTCCTAAGTCGATCCGCCTGCGCAAGCGTTACCTGAAAGAGCACGAGCGCAAGCGTGCCAACAAAGAAAACGCGTAATTCACGCAGAACCCGCCGCGAGGCGGGTTTTTTTTATCCGGAGTTTTGATGATCAGACAAATTCTCCTCGCGGCAGCCTGTCTTGCGGCGGCCGGCAGCGCATCGTCGGCCGACATGCTGAAGGACTTGAGCGGCTGGGAGCTGCGCACCGAGCCAGCTGCGACGGTCGCCGGCACGGTTGTTGTGCGCTCGGATGGCGTGGTCGCGGTGGCCGGCGTGCCATCGGGCTTCCTGGCCACCACGAAGGGCTACCGCAATTACCGCCTGCACGTTGAATGGCGCTGGCCGGGCAAGACGGGCAACGGGGGCGTGCTGCTGCATATCAGCGAAGGCCCGATGGATCGCGTCTGGCCATTGAGCGTACAGGTGCAGACCAAGTTTGGCAGCGTGGGCGATTTACTGCCGATGGCGGGCGCGAAGTTCGCCGAGCCGCTGACGGGCGATAAACCGCAGGTGAAGGCGCATATCGCCGCCAACTCCGAACGCGCGGCAGGCGAGTGGAATAGTGCCGATATTGTGGCGCGCGACGGCGTGATCGAGGTGACGGTGAACGGCGTGCTGCAAAACCGTGTCACAGCGGCAGTACCGAGCGAAGGCCGCATCGGCTTCCAGTTGGAAGGCACGCCGTATGAACTGCGGCACGTGGAGCTGACGCCGCTCGAGTGAAGCGCGCCGCGGCATGGCCGTGGTAACCTGTATGCCCAAGCCGGCACCGACGAGGAGAACCAGCATGGCCGAAACTAGCAACCTGGCCGCCCAGGCCGTGGAATATTGGACCGACGCCTGGCAGCGCTCGATCCTCTTCATGGACGTGCTGTATCGCCGCGGCACCGAACGCAATGCGCGCGAGCGCGAGACCGCGCCTCACGTCCTCAATTTCGAATTCGAGACCATCATTGACGGCCGCACGCTGGCGCGGCCCGTGAATTACTCGCTGATGCGCATCATCCCGCCCGACGGCGTGGAGATCGACGAAAGCAAACGCCCCTTCATCGTGGTCGACCCGCGCGCCGGCCACGGCCCCGGCATCGGCGGCATGAAGCAGGACAGCGAAATCGGCGTCGTCCTGAATGCCGGAAATCCCTGCTACTTCATCAGCTTCCTGCCCACGCCAGTGAGCGGCCAGACCATCGAAGACGTCTGCCACGCCGAAGCCCAGTTCATCGAACAGGTGGCCTACCTGCACCCCGAGGCCGAAGGCAAGCCGGCCCTGATCGGCAACTGCCAGGCAGGCTGGCAGATCATGATGACGGCCGCGCTGCATCCCGAGCTCGCCGGTCCGCTGGTGCTGGCCGGCGCGCCGCTATCGTATTGGGCCGGCGTGCGCGGCAAGAATCCCTTGCGCTACCTGGGCGGCCTGACCGGCGGCACCTGGATGACGTCCCTCGCGGGCGACCTTGGCAACGGCAAATTCGACGGCGCCCACCTGGTCAGCAACTTCGAGAACATGAATCCTTCTAATACCTATTGGAAGAAGGGTTATCACGTGTACGCCAACGTCGACACGGAGGAAAAGCGCTTCCTCGAATTTGAGCGGTGGTGGGGCAACCCCGTGCTGCTGAACGCCGAAGAAATCCAGTTCATCACCGACAACCTGTTCGTCGGTAACCGCCTGAGCAACGGCACCATCCACGATTCGGATGGCCGCCGCATCGACTTGCGCAATATCCGTTCGCCGATCGTGGTGTTCTGCTCCTGGGGCGACGACATCACCCCGCCGCAGCAGGCGCTGGGCTGGCTGCTCGACCTGTATGAGAACGATGCAGCGCTGGTGGCGGGCGGGCAGACCGTGGTGTACACACTGCACGAATCGATCGGCCACCTGGGCATCTTCGTGTCCGCCTCGGTAGCGAACAAAGAGCACGACGAATTCACCCGCTCGATGGACTTGATCGACGTGCTGCCGCCAGGCCTTTACGAAGCAGTCTTCATCGACAAGGCCGGTGAGGGCGTGCACAGCCCCGAACTCGCGGACGGCAACTACGTGGTGCGCTTCGAGCGCCGCGACCTGAATGAATTGCGCGCCCTTGGCGGCAATGACGACGAAGACGAACGCCGCTTCGCCACCGTGGCGCGGCTGTCGGAAATCAACCAGGGCCTGTACCGCACCTTCGTCAGCCCCTTCGTGCGGGCGATGACCAGCGAGCAGTCGGCGGAATGGATGCGGAATATGCACCCGTACCGCATGCGTTACGAACTGTTCTCCGACATGAATCCATTACTGAAAGGGATCAGCGCGCTGGCCGAGCAGGTGCGCGAGCAACGCAGGCCCGCGTCTCCGGACAATCCTTTCCTCAGGATGCAGGAAGCGGCATCGGACCAGATCGTGGCCGCGCTGGACCAGTACCAGCTGTTCCGCGACCAGGCGGTGGAGCAGTTTTTCCTCTCCACCTATGGCCAGCCCCTGTTGCAGACACTGGTGGGCCTGCGCGCTGATTCCGCCAATATCCGGCGCCGGATTGGACGCGATATTGCCCGCGAATCAGTGGTAGCCGCGCGCCGCACCGAAGCGGCCAAGCGCCTCGCCAGCGGAGGCGAGCGCGAAGCGGTGATCCGCTCCATCCTCTACATCGCCCGCAGTCCGGAAATGCGGGTAGCCGACGAACGCGCGTTCGGCGTCCTGCGCGAACTGCGCACGCACCTGCCGGCCAAGGAACGCGTCTCGCTCGCCCGCTTCAAAGAAGTGGTGCAAGAGCAGAACATGATCCTGCAACTGGACGAGGAACGCGCCATGTCGGCCCTGCCCAAGCTGCTGGCCGACACCGAAGACCGCCAGCGCGCACTGGAAGGCGTCCGCCAGATCATGACCGCCTCCGGCGAGCTGACCGGCGAAGCCGCCCGCCGCATGTCCCGCGTCGCGGAGTTATTCCAAGGCTGACCTCGTGTCCCACCATGGGGTCACACCCGAAACGGGACACGAGCTCAGCCTCCCGATCGGCCGAGTCCGTGTCTCATTTCGGGTGTGACCCCAAGGTGGGACACGGGCTCGGCCACGCGGAGCGGCGGCTGCCTGTATAATGTGCAGCCCTTTTGTAGATGTTTGCACTATGACCACCTCGCTCGCCCCCAAGCCTTCCCGCCGCCTTTCCGTGGCGCCGATGATGGATTGGACCGACCGCCATTGCCGCCATTTCCATCGCCTGATCTCGCAGTACACCTGGCTGTACACGGAGATGGTGACGACCGGTGCTCTGGTGTATGGCGATGTGGAGCGCCACCTGCGCTTCAATGAGGAGGAGCATCCGGTCGCCCTGCAACTGGGCGGCTCCGATCCGAAGGACTTGGCCATCGCGGCTAAGCTGGGTGAGAAGTGGGGCTACGATGAAATCAACCTCAATTGCGGCTGCCCGTCCCCGCGCGTGCAGAAGGGCGCTTTCGGCGCTTGCCTGATGAACGAGCCGGAGCTGGTGCGCGATTGCGTCAAGGCGATGAAGGATGCGGTCCAGGTCGAGGTCACGGTCAAGCACCGTATCGGCATCGACTATGAGGAGAGCTACGATTTCGTGCGCGATTTCGTCGGCACCGTGGCGGAAGCCGGCTGCACGACCTTCGTGGTGCATGCCCGTAACGCTATCCTCAAGGGCTTGTCGCCGAAGGAAAACCGCGAAATCCCGCCGCTGAAGTACGAGTACGCCTACCAGCTGAAAAAAGACTTCCCTCAGTACGAGATCCTGATCAACGGCGGCATCAAGACGCTGGAGGAGATCGACCTGCACCTGCAGCACGTGGATGGCGTCATGCTGGGCCGCGAGGCTTACCACAACCCTTACTTGATGGCCGCCTTCGACCAGCGCTACTACGGCGCCAGCGAGCAGCCGCGCACCCGCGAGCAGGTGCTCGAGGCCATGATGCCTTATATTGAAGAGCAGTTGGCGAAAGAGGGCGGCCGTGGCTTGAAGATCAACACCATCACCCGCCACATGCTGGGCCTGGCCCAGGGCCTGAAAGGCGCCCGCCAATATCGCCAGACTCTATCCGACGCCAAGAAGCTGGCGGCCGGCGACCCACGCGTTTTGCTGGAAGCATACAGCCATACCGCGTAAACAAAACTTATCCTCCGCATTCACTTCCGTTTCCCGCTGTAGCTGAGCTGTTTCCCCATAGAAAGTTCGTTTGCCCACATTTTGGGCAAAATTTGCTTGCTGTGTGGAAACTACAGGGCTATAATTTTCCTGATACACACATGCAATCGGGGACTTCCGCATGTGTTTTTGGGATGAAATACGACAGGTTTCATCCCGCGGCGATAGCGGTCTTTGCATTCGCAGTCATAGTTTGCTACTGTCGATACTTGCGTAGCAGCAAGGGTCAGTGGATGAGGTAAATATTTATTTACGGCATCCTTTAGGCAATCGAAAATCTTTCTAATTAAGAGCCGAAATGAATTTGAGCAAAATGAAGGTAGGGGCCCGTCTTGGTCTCGGTTTCGCACTGGTACTGGCGTTCCTCGTCATTATCACCATCGTCGGTATCTGGCGTATGGCTCAGATTCAGGACCGCCTGGATCACGTGGTCAGCGTGAACTCTGTCGCTACCCGCCTGGTGATCGACATGCGCAACAACGTTGAAAACGTCAGCGACCTGAAAATCCTGACTCTGATGTCCGAGCCTTCGGATATGGAGCCGGAACTGGCGCGCATCAACAAAGAACTGAAGAACTATGAAGCTGCCGATGCAAAGCTGAGCGCCCTGTACGTCAATGACGCCACCGCCGAAGAAAAAGCCCTGCTGCAGCAGGTGAAGGCGCAGGAAGCCGTGGTGCTGCCGGCCGTGAAGAAGGCTTCCGAACTCTGGCTGGCCAACGATGCACTGGCTGCGACCAAGACCTATCTGAAAGAAATCAAGCCAGCCCAGAAGAAATGGATGGAAGCACTGACCCAGCTGGCTGCTCTGGAAGACAAGCTGAATGATTCGATGAAGGTGGAAGCTGCTGAAGGTTTCGCCTCTGCCCGCCTGTTCATGATCATCGCCGGCCTGATCGCCGCCGTCGTGTCGATCTTCGCGGCATGGGTGATCACCCGCGGCCTGCTGAAGCAACTGGGCGGCGAGCCTGACTACACCGCTTCGATCGCCGGCGCCATCGCCAACGGCGACCTGTCGGTGAGCATCGACACTTCGTCCAACGACAAGGATTCGCTGCTGGTCGAAATCAAGGAAATGCGCAACAGCCTGGTGGAAATCGTTGGCCAGGTGCGCCAGGGTACCGAGACCATCGGCACCGCTTCGCGCGAAATCGCGGCCGGTAATATCGACCTGTCCTCGCGTACCGAGATGCAGGCTTCCTCGCTGGAGAAGACCGCTTCCGCCATGGAAGAGCTGACCTCCACCGTTAAGCAGAATGCAGATAACGCTCGTGAAGCGAACCAGCTGGCAGCATCCGCTTCCGACGTGGCGCTGAAGGGCGGCCAGGTTGTTTCGCAAGTGGTTGACACCATGAGCTCGATCAACGAATCGGCCAACAAGATTGTAGACATCATCGGCGTGATCGATGGTATCGCCTTCCAGACCAACATCCTGGCGCTGAACGCCGCTGTTGAAGCAGCACGTGCTGGTGAGCAGGGCCGCGGCTTCGCCGTGGTGGCATCCGAAGTGCGTAACCTGGCGCAGCGTTCCGCTGGCGCCGCGAAAGAGATCAAGTCCCTGATCGGCGACTCCGTCGAGAAGGTGGAGCGCGGTTCGAAACTGGTGGGCCAGGCTGGCGTGACCATGGACGAGGTGGTGGCATCCGTCCGCCGCGTAACCGACATCATGAGCGAGATCGCCAGCGCGTCGCAGGAACAGAGCGCGGGTATCGAACAAGTGAACAAGTCCATCATCGAGATGGATGCCATGACCCAGCAGAATGCTGCGCTGGTTGAAGAAGCCGCCGCCGCTGCGCAGTCGCTGCAAGACCAGGCTGGCGAACTGTCGCGCGTGGTGTCGATCTTCAAGCTGGATGCTGAAACCGAATATGCATTGACCGCAGCCAAGCCGGTTGTGACCCAGACCGCCGTGGCCGTGGTGCCGAAGGCGCCTGCCAAGCGTCCGGCTGCCGCCAAGGCTGCAAAGCCAGCGCCTGCCGCCGCAGCGGCGCCTAAGAAAGTGGTCGCCGCCACCGCAGGCAGCGACGAGTGGGAAGAATTCTAATAGTCGGGGACACACCCGCAGCTTTTTATAAATTTTGATTGGGATAGAAATGAACAAGCGTTTGATTGGTTTTGTCGCAGCATCCATCGTTTCCGTGTCGGCTTTCGCGGGCGAGACTCCAGCAGTATTCGATGCCAAGAACTGCAAGGCTGAATACCCTAAAGCCTCCCTGATGAACGAAGAGCAGGGCACTGTTTCCATGGCCTTCCTGGTGTCTGCTGCCGGCGAAGTGATGGATTCCAAGATCGATAAGTCCAGCGGTTTCAAGAACCTGGACAAAGCTGCAGTCAAAGCAATCAGCGGATGCAAATTCAAGCCAGGCACCAAGGACGGCGCCGTAGCCCAAACCTGGACCAAAGTCGACTACGTCTGGTCGCTGTAATCCATTTCATTCTCATTCAGTAGGGGAAGAATCATGATGACGAAGTTGAGTGTTCTGGCAGTAGCCCTGACGATGGGCGCATCGGCATTCGCTGCCGAAGTACCAGCATCTTTCGATGCGAAGAATTGCAAAGCTGAATATCCGAAGGCGTCCCTGATGAATGAAGAGCAGGGCACGGTCAGCATGTCCTTCCTGGTTGCCACCAACGGCGACGTGAAGGATTCCAAGCTGGATAAGTCTTCCGGCTTCAAGAACCTGGACAAGGCCGCACTGAAGGCGCTGAGCGCCTGCAAGTTCAAGCCTGGCACGAAGGACGGCGCTCCGGTCGAAACCTGGACCAAGGTGGACTATGCCTGGAAACTGGACTAAGGCCGGTGTTCCGATAGAAAAGAAAACGGCCCCTCGCGGGCCGTTTTTTGTTAATCTGCGGGTATCGTAGTCTGGATAGCCTGTATGAAATATCTGTTTCTCTTTCCACTTGCCGGCATTTTGCTATCCGGTTGCGCCTGGTGGCGTAATCCGAATGATCCGGCCCGCAACAAGCAGTACGTCGTTGTGGTCAATTCCATGACCTGGCCCAATGCCACGAGCGGCAAGCTGGATGGCACCCGTACCTCATGGCCGCTGCAGGAGCTCAATAATAACGAGGAAATCTTCCCGCTGGCCCAGGTCAAGCACTGCCCGGATGCCTTGCCTTGCGCCTGGGGCGTGCTGCTTTCGTCGCGCAATATCACCCGCTTCAGCTACGAGCCGGGTGGCGTCACGCTGGACATGGCCATGAAGGTCGACGTGCACCGCCGCCAGCAAGACCGCCGACGCAACTTCCACACCTCGATCGCTGTGCCGGCGGATGTGCCGGCTATCAGCTACCAACGTGTGCTGCAGGAAGCAGTTTCCCTGCCATACGGGAAGGTGTACCGTGTCGATATGGACTACGGCATCACTTACCAGATCTGTGCGCAACGGGTGGATTCGGCGGGCAGGGCGGTCGATAAATGTGATATCCCGTATATCTGAGTTGCCGGCAGTAAGCATTTGTAAAAGCTGCGGCATGCGCCTGATTTTTCCCTATAGTTGAATCTTGGGAAGGAGAATGCCATGAAAACCTTGTTGATCTTGCCGGTGCTGGCCCTGGGCCTCGTCGGTTGCGCCGAGCAGCAGCCGGTGCGTTATGCCTCGAGCAATCCTTACGAGTGGCGTACAGTGTCGGTGACGCCGGTGCCGAACGGTACTGCGCAGCGCTCCGGCGCGCCGGTCACCTATTCGAACGAGCCGGTCTATGTGCAGCAACAGCAGCCGGTCTATGCTGCGCCGCAGCCAGTCTACGTCGCGCCAGCGCCGTATTACTACGCACCTGCTCCGGCCTATTACTATCCGCCGGTGACGATCGGGTTTGATTTCCTGTGGACTAGCAACCACTGGCGCGGCCGTGGCGGCCGTCACCGCTAATCAGTGAAAGAAAAGCGGTACCTGGCTCATCAGGTCAGCTGAACACAGCAGCCAGGTTGCGGTGGCCACCAGGCTGAGCAGCGCGGCGCTGCTGGCGTATGGATGGTGGGACATGGGAATACTCCTGCATAAGATTTGATTCCATCTTAATCAAGAGCAAACAAAAAAGGCATCGGAGAGTCGCCGATGCCTTTGTAGGACTATTGCTCGTCCGTTACTTTTTACCCCACAGCACGACAGCTGCGGCCGGGGCGGTGTCCAGGGCATCGGACACGGTTAGCCAGTTGGTCAGGCTGTCCTGTTCTTTCAGCGTGATTCCGGCGCCGTCGATGTAACCCACCATTTCCAGGTATTTGGCATCGAGCTTGGCTTTCGAGACCGTCGGGGCCACCATGACCATGCGGTCGTAGGCCTTGCGGGTCTTGTTTTCCCATTTGTGTAGGCTGGAATCATCGAAGCGGTTGGCTTCGAAATAGACGGTCAGCGAACCATCCGGGTTCCCGAAGCCGACGATGCCGGCGCCTTTTTTGATCGTGGTGGAGTTCGCAAGGTCGAACTGCTCGGTGGGGACGAAGACACCGGCACGGCCGCCAACGACGGGCAGGCCGACAGGGGTGTCCTTGCTGTAGGTGGATAATTCTTTCAACTCAGACATGACTCTTCCAGTGCTGCAACGTTTCTCTGAGTCGTTATTTTATCCTCAAACTAATGCAACGGCACGACGCGAAATTTATTTTGTCCAGCGTAGCCGCGAACGTGGCGTCGGGCGCAACAAGATGGGTTCGGGTGGCTCGCGCAGCAGGTCGCGGGCGGCCTCGCTGAGCGCTTCCCATGCCGGTGGTGTGCTGCCTGGGGCGGCGGCGCCCAGCCAGACCAGGTGTGGGCCGTCGCCGCGCACCGGCAGTTGGGGGAAGTTGTTTGGCATGTCCAGCGTCACCAGTGTGGCCGCATTGTGCCAACCCGCTTCATGCCAGACGGCGAAAGCCGGTGCGGCCAGTTCGGCGAAACGTTCCAGCTGGCCTGGACGCACGGTGCATAACAGGGCTGCTGCTTCGCCTTGCGCGCCTTCAGGCTCCAGTACAGGATCAACCGCGGGCAAGAGCGGCACGCCGCTGCCGGGGTCTAGTGGGCGCAAGAGAAGCACGTTGTCGCTGTCGATCATCAGGCCGTTCAGCGTGGCTTTGTGCTCCTTCCACACCGGGCCGTAATAGAAAGCGGCGTTGGCCACGGCGCGCTGCTCCCATGACGCGAAGCCACGCAGCCAGAGGAAGCTGTTGGGATTTCCGTTTTCCGTGAACTGGCCTAGCGCCATTGCGCCAAGCTGCTGAAAAGCTTCCGGGAAAAGGGTTTCGAAATAGCGTGCGAACGCTGACTGGCCGCCCTCGACGAGGGTGTAGCGGCGGAATTCAATAACGGGGAATTTGTCCATGCAGCCAGAATAGGGGCGAATGCGGTCGGTTCGCGCCCTATTTGGCTGGAGATTGCCGATCAGGCCTTGCGACGACGACGCGAGAGTGCCATGCCGGCGAAGCCCAGGCCCAGCAGGGCGAGCGATGCTGGTTCTGGAACTGCGGCTGCTTCCTGGCCCAGTGTGACGTTGTCGATGACAGGAGCGCTGCCGCTGCCGTTTGCCGAGGTCAGCTGGAAGCCGGTGAAGTACTCGCCTTGACCCGCAACAAAGCCGAAGAAGTTCATGGCCTGGCTGGCGTTCGAAGGGACGATGTTCGACAGGGTGAACGAGCCCAGGTTGGTGGTCACGTTGATCGACAGCGGCGACTGGGCGCCGAGGTAGCCAACGTCGAAACCGAGCATATTGAACTGCGAGGTATTGTGTTCAACAGTAGCCGTCACTGGCGACCAGAAGTTGTAGGCGAAGACGTTGCTGATTGGCGCGTAGCCGGTCTGGGTGCCTACGACCAGGTTGTCGCCGGTCTGGTAGGTCACGCCGTGGGCAGTCCACACAGAACCCAGCGAGCTGAAGCCGGTGCCCAGGTCTTCAAACCCGTAGTTTTCAACGATCGTGCCCTGCGCCGAGAAGCTGGCGCGGTTCGGACCTGCGAACAGGGTTGGCGATGCGCAGGCAGCGGATGCCACCAGCATGGATGCAGCGGACAGCAGAAGTTTTTTCGACAGCGATTTCAATTTAATCCCCCAGTGATGTTTGTTAAGAACTGTTGCCACTAAGCGAGAATCGTGCCTGAATTGTAAACACCTGATTTTATTGAGAAACAATTTGAGGGGTTGAGCGAAGTGTAAAATTTTCCGACATGCAAAAGCTGTTTCGCTGCGGAAAACAAAAAAGGCCTGATAGCGAACTATCAGGCCTTCTTCGTGAATTCGGTGGGGTGGCTGATGGGGCTCGAACCCACGACAACAGGAATCACAATCCTGGACTCTACCAACTGAGCTACAGCCACCACTGAAAACTGCTTTCTATCGCACCGTAGCGCGACAGAGCCGAGATTATATAGGGACTCCTATAATCTGGCAAATAAATTTCAAACGACCACCGACTCGACTTGCGGATGCAGTCCGAGCAGGCTGGCGAATTGCTTCTGTAAGGCTTCCGCGTTGCCGCTGGTGTAGCCGTGCAGGTGGGCGGGAGTGCCGCCTGGGCGCAGTAAGCCAGCGCCTTCCAGCAGGCGGGTCAGCTGGCGTGCCACGGCGTCGCCGGTATCGATCAGAGTCACAGCTTGCGCGTTGCCGCGTGCTGCAACGATCTGCTCGATGGCTTCACGTACGAAGGGGTAATGGGTGCAGCCAAGGACCAGGGTATCCGCGCCTTGTTCCAGCAACGGCGCCACATAGCCTTCCAGCATGGCCGCGGTCTCTTCGCCGGACAGGTCGCCCTGTTCGATACGTTCGACCAGGCCGCCGCAAGGCTGCAGCAGGAACTGCGTGCCGTTAGCTCCCGATATCTGCTCGCGCAGCGCAAGGAACTTCTCTCCGCGCAGCGTGCTGGCCGTAGCCAATACGCCGACCGTACCATTGCGCGTGGTCGCGGCGCCAGGCTTGAGGCCTGGTTCCACGCCAACCACCGGCAGGCCAGGGTAGGCCGCGCGCACCGCCTTGATTGCGGCCACGGTGGCCGTATTGCAGGCCACGACAAGGGCTTTCGCGCCTCGTCCAAGCAGGAAGGCAGTAACGGCAAGCGCGCGTTGTACCAGCCATTCATCCGTCTTTGCACCGTAAGGAGCGAAAGCCGAATCGGCGAAGTACAGCACATGCTCGTGCGGCAGCTGCGCGTGGATATGGCGCAGCACGGAGAGCCCTCCGACGCCGGAATCAAAGACGCCGATAGGCGCATCGGCGGAGGAAGGGACTGGATGGGTCATTTATGCTGGCTGGGCCGCTTTCAGGGACTCGATCTTCACCTGCCACTCTTTCGGGCCGGTGTTGTGGACGGAAGTGCCGGTGGAATCGACGGCCACGGTGACAGGCATGTCGACCACGTCGAATTCATAGATCGCTTCCATGCCCAGGTCTTCGAAGCCGACAACCTTGGCGCCCTTGATCGCTTTCGACACCAGGTATGCAGCGCCGCCGACAGCCATCAGGTAAGCCGACTTGTGCTTCTGGATCGATTCGATCGCGGTCGGGCCGCGTTCCGCTTTACCAACCATGGAGATCAGGCCGGTTTTTTCCAGCATCATGTCGGTGAACTTGTCCATGCGGGTAGCGGTGGTCGGGCCGGCTGGACCGACGACTTCTTCGCGCACCGGATCAACCGGGCCAACGTAGTAGATCACGCGGTTGGTGAAGTCCACCGGCAGCTGCTCGCCCTTGGCCAGCATGTCCTGGATGCGCTTGTGGGCTGCATCGCGGCCGGTCAGCATCTTGCCGTTCAGGAGCAGGGTCTGGCCCGGCTTCCAGGAAGCCACTTCTTCCTTGGTCAAGGTGTTCAGGTCGACGCGCTTGGACTTCTCGGTGTCGGCAGCCCAGGTGACATCAGGCCAGTCGGACAGCTTCGGTGGTTCGATGTAGGCAGGGCCGGAACCATCCAGCACGAAGTGGGCGTGGCGGGTTGCTGCGCAGTTCGGGATCATGGCGACCGGCTTGGATGCAGCGTGGGTCGGGTACATATTGATCTTCACGTCCAGCACGGTAGTCAGGCCGCCCAGGCCTTGCGCGCCGATGCCCAGGGCATTGATCTTGTCGCACAGTTCGATACGCAGTTCTTCCAGCTTATTCTGCGGGCCGCGCTTTTTCAGCTCGAACATATCGATGTCTTCCATCAGCGACTCTTTGGCCAGCAGCATGGCTTTCTCTGCGGAGCCGCCGATACCGATGCCCAGCATGCCAGGCGGGCACCAGCCAGCGCCCATCAGCGGCACGGTCTTCAGCACCCAGTCAACCAGCGAGTCGGATGGGTTCAGCATGACGAACTTGGTCTTGTTCTCGGAACCGCCGCCTTTGGCCGCTACGGCTACGTCGACGGTATTGCCTTCCACCAGTTCCATGTGAACCACGGCTGGGGTGTTGTCCTTGGTGTTCTTGCGCTCGAAGTGCGGGTCGGCCACGATGGACGCGCGCAGCTTGTTGTCGGAGAAGTTGTACGCGCGGCGCACGCCTTCGTTGACGGCGTCGGTCACGGTGCCGGTGAAGCCTTCAAAGCGCACGCCCATACCGATCTTCAGGAAGACGTTCACCATGCCGGTGTCCTGGCAGATCGGACGCTTGCCTTCCGCGCACATGCGGGAGTTGGTCAGGATCTGTGCGATCGCATCCTTGGCGGCCGGGCTTTGCTCGGATTCATATGCGCGCGCCAGGTGCTGGATGTAGTCGGCCGGGTGGTAGTAGCTGATGTACTGCAGTGCGGCGGCGACGGATTCGATCAGGTCGTCTTGCTTGATGATGGTCATGATTGGCTCGTTGGCTAAATTAGTGGTGCTTAGAATCGTTGTGCGTCAGGGTGGTGATGCGATCGGTGTACGCAATCGCCATTGCGGACAGCAGGAATACGACGTGAATGACCGTCTGCGCGATCAGGACCTGCGGCTCATAGTCCTTGGCGTTGATGAAGGTCTTGAGCAGGTGGATCGAAGAGATGCCGATGATCGCCATCGCCAGCTTGGTCTTCAGCACGGAGGCATTCACGTGCGACAGCCATTCCGGCTGGTCGGGATGGCCTTCAAGGTGCATGCGCGAGACGAAGGTTTCGTAGCCGCCCACGATCACCATGATCAGCAGGTTGGAAATCATGACCACGTCGATCAGGCCCAGTACCACCAGCATGATCACGGTTTCGGTCAGCTTGGTCGGTGCGGTGGCGGAGCCATGGAAAGTCACGCTGATGATGTGCTCGAGCGAATGCGCGTCGCCAAACACGGCGCCGATCAGGTCCTTCAACTCGACCCAGAAATGGAACACGTAGACGCACTGCGCCAGGATCAGGCCCAGGTACAGCGGCAGCTGCAGCCAGCGGGACATGAAGATAAAGGCGGGGATAGGGCTGAGGCGTTTGCCGTTGGTGTTCTGCGGTTCGGTCATCTGTTGAATAAGCGTAGGAAAAACAGCCGATATTCTACACGCGCCGGAAAGGCGCGGCAGCGGCCGCTTATTGTCAGTCTAGCCATCTTTCGAATTTTTTTGCGAAGTGGTCTTAGGCCGCACTATCAGGCCGGGCGCGTCCCAAGCGAAAACCGGCGCCAAATTGGTATTGGCGAGTCACCAAGCCGCGCTGTACCAGACGCCCTGTATGTGATTAAAATGCAAGAAATGGCCTCTAGAGCAATGTAAGGGGGCAGTAAGCGACAGGATCTATTGTTGCTAGCAAACCATCACTAACCGGAGACAAGCATGACCAACCAGGGCGCCGACCAACAGGGACCAATGGAATCGCGTATTTTTGCGCCGCCAGCGGCATTTACTGCACAAGCCAACGTATCGGGCATGGCCGCCTACAAAGCGCTGTGCGACGAAGCGGAGCGCGACTACGAAGGATTCTGGGCGCGCCTGGCGCGCGAGAACGTGGAATGGCAGACCCCATTCACCCGCACGCTGAACGAAGACAATGCGCCGTTCTACAAATGGTTCGAAGACGGCAAGCTGAACGTGTCCTATAACTGCCTGGACCGAAATATCAAGAACGGCCTGGGCGACAAGACCGCGATCATCTTTGAAGCCGACGACGGCGAAGTGACCCGCGTCAGCTACCAGCAACTGCACGACAAGGTCTGCAAGATCGCCAACGGCCTGAAGGCGCGCGGCATCAAGAAGGGCGACCGCGTCGTTATCTATATGTCGATGTCCGTTGAAGGCGTGGCCGCCATGCAGGCCTGCGCCCGTATCGGCGCCACCCACTCCGTGGTGTTCGGCGGCTTCTCCGCCAAGTCTCTGCAAGAGCGCATCATCGACGCCGGTGCAGTGGCCGTGCTGACCTGCGACGAGCAACTGCGCGGCGGCAAACAGCTGCCACTGAAAGCCATCGTCGACGAAGCGCTGGCCATGGGCGGCTGCGACACCATCAAGAACGTGGTGGTCTACAAACGCACCGGCGGCAATATCGCCTGGACCGAAGGCCGCGACATCTGGCTGCACGACCTGGTCGAAGGCCAGGCGACCACCTGCGAACCTGAATGGGTGGAAGCGGAGCACCCGCTGTTCATCCTCTACACCTCCGGCTCCACCGGCACGCCGAAAGGCGTGCAGCACTCCACCGGCGGCTACCTGCTGTGGGCCGCGCTGACCATGAAGTGGTCCTTCGACATCAAGCCGGAAGACGTGTACTGGTGTACCGCCGATATCGGCTGGGTCACTGGCCACACCTATATCGCCTACGGCCCGACCGCAGTCGGCGCCACCCAAGTGGTATTCGAAGGCATCCCGACCTTCCCGCACGCAGGCCGCTTCTGGGAAACCATCGCAAAGCACAAGGTCAACATCTTCTACACCGCGCCGACCGCGATCCGCTCGCTGATCAAGGCGTCGGACGTAGACCCTAAAGTCCATCCGAAGAACTTCGACGTCTCCTCGCTGCGCCTGCTGGGCACCGTGGGTGAGCCGATCAATCCGGAAGCCTGGATGTGGTACTACAAGAACGTGGGCGGCGAGAAGTGCCCGATCGTCGACACCTTCTGGCAGACCGAAACCGGCGGCCACATGATCACCCCGCTGCCAGGCGCCACCCCGATGGTCCCAGGCTCCTGCACCTTGCCGCTGCCAGGCATCATGGCCGCGATTGTGGACGAAGCAGGGCACGACGTACCGAACGGCAGTGGCGGCATCCTGGTCGTCAAGCGCCCTTGGCCATCGATGATCCGCACCATCTGGGGCAACCCGGACCGCTTCAAGTCCGGCTACTTCCCAGAGGAGTTGGGCGGCAAATACTACCTGGCAGGCGACGGCGCGATCCGCAACGCGGAAACCGGCTACTTCACCATCACCGGCCGTATCGACGACGTGCTGAACGTGTCGGGCCACCGCATGGGCACGATGGAAATCGAATCCGCCTTGGTCGCCAACCCGCTGGTGGCCGAAGCCGCTGTGGTCGGCAAGCCGGACGAAACCACCGGTGAATCGATCTGCGCCTTCGTCGTTCTGAAGCGCGCCCGCCCAACCGGCGACGAAGCCAAGCAGATCGCCACCGAGCTGCGTAACTGGGTAGGCAAAGAGATCGGCCCGATCGCCAAGCCCAAAGAGATCCGCTTCGGCGACAACCTGCCGAAGACCCGCTCCGGCAAGATCATGCGCCGCCTGCTGCGAGTCCTGGCCAAAGGCGAGACGATCACCCAAGACGTCAGCACCCTGGAGAATCCAGCCATCCTCGAGCAACTGAAAGAAACCTCCTGACCATGAGCAGACGGGGTCCGGCCCTCGGGCCGTACCCCGGTTTCCCGGTTTTGGTGGTTTTAAGCAGAAAGTCTTTGCACTCCCCGCTAACCCTGCTATAATTCGGGCCTCTCGCGATAAGCGTGAGAATGCAGGAGAGATGGATGAGTGGTTTAAGTCGCACGCCTGGAAAGCGTGTATAGGTTCATAGCCTATCGGGGGTTCGAATCCCCCTCTCTCCGCCAAGGATTTATAAGGGCCGCTTTCGAGCGGCCCTTTTCATTTGTACTATTCCTGCCGTTTGTACTATTGAATTTGCTGTTTTCACGTTTCGCTGGTGCCTAAACTGGAACTAGTTTGTTGTGCCAATTTACGGGCTTTCTGACCAGGTTCAGGGCATCCGCATTTTCGGTTGCAGCCGGCCCGATCATGCTCCATCGGAGAGTGGCGTAATGCGCCAGGCGGTCAGCCATGCGGCCGCGTACAATCAGTCAGCAGCCTCATAAAACCAATGTCAAACGAATCTCTAATCAATCGTATTCAGTCGAACCTGGACCTGGTTCAAGCAGAACAGGCGTCTGCACGCACCCTTGCGGATTCGATCCGTGGAAATGGTCGAGCATTGGAAGCGATGCTGACCTGCTTTGAAAATTTGTAGCCACCGCCAAAGTTAGTCTTCGACTTCATGCCGCCAGCTTTTGGCGCCGCAAATTGCCGACCGAAGCCGGGGTACGGTTGCCGAGCGCAGAATGCGGCCGCTCATTGTTATAGAAGTGCCGCCATTTTTCAATCACCAGTTTGGCCTCTTGGCGGCTTAGGAACCATTCCCGATTCAGGCATTCGTCGCGCAGCTTGCCATTAAAGCTCTCAACGAAGCCATTTTGCCAAGGGCTACCGGGTGCAATATAGGCCGTTCCCACGTTCCGGTCGCGCAGCCATTTCATTACTGCTGTTGCGGCGAACTCGGGGCCATTGTCTGACCGGATGTAAGCTGGCTTGCCATAGATTCTCATTAGACGTGACAGCGTCAGAATGATGTCCTGACTGCGCAAAGACTTGCCTACCTCAATCGCCAAGCATTCGCGGGTATCTTCATCGAGAACGCATAGCAGTTTAAGCACCCGGCCATCCGCCAGCCGGTCGTGAACAAAGTCATAGGTCCATACGCCGTTTGGTGCCGTAGCGGCAGGGATGCGGATGTCGCTGCCGCAGCGCCGCTTCCTCGGCCTGCGTTTTGGGAGGTTCAGTCCCAGCCGGCTCCAAAGCCTCCATACCCGGCTTTCAGACGTATCCGTCATCACGGCGATCCGACGATAACCGAAACGTGGATATCGACCGGATGCATCGATCAAGACAGAACCTAGCATTTGATCTTTGGCGGGTTGCCTCAGATCGTACTGCGCAACGCGCCTACTTACCCCGGCATATCGGCATGCAGCGCGCTCAGAAAGTCCTTTGCCTTTCAGGATCTCGAGGGCCTGGCGCTTCGCTACCGGGGTCACCATTTTTTTCCAGCGATCTCCTTCAAGCCCTCAATCGCCAGCAACTGTTCTGCCAGGAGCTTCTTCAACTTGGCGTTTTCAGCTTCCAAGTCCTTGAGCCGACGTGCTTCCGGCACGGTAAAGCCGTTGTACTTAGTACGCCACCGGAAAAAAGTCTGCTCGGTGATGTTGTGCTTCTTACAGAGATCGCGAATTACGACGCCGTCGGCATCGGCCTGGCGCAAAATTCCAATGATCT